>Ga0207706_10000864_pt1 | contig 31154 bp, 26 predicted proteins | sample KBSC53metaG_FD_184318 | JGI IMG/M metagenome (GOLD analysis project Ga0207706, IMG submission 184318) | Corn rhizosphere microbial communities from Kellogg Biological Station, Michigan, USA - KBS C5-3 metaG (SPAdes) (version 2) | ecosystem: Host-associated > Plants > Roots > Rhizosphere > Soil ... | reverse complement strand
GCAAAGGCACCGATCAAGGCGCGTACCTTGATCGGGTTCTTGAGGGTGAACGCCGGGTGCTCCATCAACGCCTTGACCCGCGCCAGCCCGCCCGGCAACGTGCTGCCAGCCTGCACGCTGAACCACTGGTCCATGACCAGCGGGTTGTCCTTGAAGTTCTCGGCAAACACCGCCAACGCCTGTGCTTTCTCCGCCTCGAACGGCGAATTCACCAGCACCGCCAGCGCGGTCAGGCGCTCGGTCATGTTGTCGGCAGTGTCGAATTGCTCGATGGTCGCCGCCAACACTTCTGGCTTACCGCTGAGCATCAGGTACGACAGCGCGATGTTCTGCAACGCGCGACGGGCAAAGTGCTCGGCGGCCGCCACGTACGGCGTTTGTCTGGACAGCTCGCGATTGGCCTGGTAACGCAACCACAGCGCCTCGTGCAGGTTGTCCGCCAGTTGCTTGCGCGCAAACTCACGGGCGGCGTGGATGGCATCCACATCCGCCACGTCGCTGATTTCGGTCAGGTAGGCTTCACCCGGCAACGACAGCATTTCCGCGACCATCGCCTGATCCAGGCTTTCATCACTCAGCACGCTGCGCAGCGCAGTGATCAAGCGCTGATCCATCTTCAAGGCCTGGCCCTGTTGATGCTGCTCAATCAACTCCTGCAGCACCTGCACCGACAACTGCTGGCCGGCGTCCCAACGGTTGAAACCGTCACTGTCATGCTGCATCAGGAACATCAGTTGGTCGCGGCTGTACGGGAAGCTCAGCTTCACCGGCGCCGAGAACCCGCGCAGCAGCGAAGGCAACGGCTGTTCGGCGATATCAACGAAGGTAAACGTCTGCTCGGCCTCGGTCACCGAAATCACCCGCGACGTGCCTCCCGCAGCCGTCTCACCGGCCAGGCGCAAGGCAATGCCAGCGCCCTTCCCGTCCAGCAAGCCCAGCTCCACCGGAATTACGAACGGCAGTTTTTCCACCTTGTCCGGGGTTTGCGGGCAGCTCTGGCGGAAGGTCAGGCTGTAGGTTTTCGCCGCCGCATCGTAGGACTCGCTCACCGCCAGGCGCGGCGTACCGGCCTGGCTGTACCAGCGCTTGAACTGGGTCAGGTCGGCGCCGTTGGCGTCCTCCATGGCCTTGATGAAGTCGTCGCAGGTCACGGCCTGGCCGTCATGGCGTTCAAAGTACAGGTCGCTGCCCTTGCGGAAGCCTTCGGCGCCGAGCAAGGTGTGGATCATGCCGACCACTTCCGAGCCCTTTTCGTACACGGTCAGGGTGTAGAAGTTGGAGATCTCGATGAAGCTGTCCGGGCGCACCGCGTGGGCCATCGGACCGGCGTCTTCGGCGAACTGATGGGTACGCAGGTACGCCACGTCCTGGATGCGCTTGACCGTGGCCGAGTTCATGTCGGCGGAGAATTGCGAGTCACGGTAAACGGTGAAGCCTTCCTTGAGCGACAGCTGGAACCAGTCGCGGCAGGTCACGCGGTTGCCCGACCAGTTATGGAAGTATTCATGGGCAACGATCGCCTCGACCCGCTGGTGCGCGGCGTCGGTGGCAGTTTCGGCACGGGCCAGCACGGCGCTGGAGTTGAAGATGTTGAGGCCCTTGTTTTCCATGGCGCCCATGTTGAAATCGTTCACCGCGACGATCATGAAGATGTCGAGGTCGTACTCACGGCCATAGGTTTCTTCGTCCCAGCGCATGGACTTTTTCAGGCTGGTCATGGCGTGCTGGCACTTGTCGATGTTTTCCGGCTCGACGTAGATGCGCAGCGCCACGGTGCGGTCGGTCATGGTGGTGAAGGTATCTTCGACACACCACAGGTCGCCGGCCACCAGGGCGAACAGGTAAGCCGGTTTCCTGAACGGATCTTCCCAGGTTGCCCAATGGCGGCCGTCCTCACCCGGACCGCTGGCGATCGGGTTGCCGTTGGACAGCAGAATCGGGTAGCGGTGCTGCTCGGCGATCACCGTGGTGGTGAAGGTGCTCATCACATCCGGGCGATCGAGGTAATAGGTGATCTTGCGAAAGCCCTCGGCCTCGCACTGGGTGCAGAACATGCTGCCGGACTTGTACAGGCCTTCCAGGGCAGTGTTGGTTTCCGGATGGATTTTTACCGTGGTATCCAAGGTAAACGTCGCGCTTTGCGGATGCACCGTCAGGTGGCTGTCGGTCAGCTCGTAGTCATCAGCGCTCAGTGCCTGATCGGCCAGGTTCACGCTCAACAGCTCCAGCTGCTGGCCGTCCAGCACCAACGGCGGCAAACCGGCGCCGCGCTCGGGATTGCGGCGCATCACCAGTTGCGCGTGGACCAGGCTGTGGTCCTCGAACAACTCGAAGGTCAGGTGGGTCTCGTCGATCAGGTAGTCCGGCGCCTGATAGTCCTTGAGGTAAATCATCTTCGGTTGTTCGGTGCGCATGGGTGGCATCCTTCTACTGATGCACGGCGAGCTGGTAGGCCGTGTACTTACGAATATTGATCACGCCGGTATCGAAGATCAGGTACTGGCCCTTGATCCCCAGCAGCGTGCCTTCGGCAATCGGGTTCTTGTCCAGGTTGAAGCTGACGATCTTCGCCGGATACTGCTCCACCGGGTAGCGGATTTCGAGCGGCTCGATGTCGGTGACCGGTTGGATGGCCAGCAGGCCAAAGCGTTCCTGCAAACCCAGCAGGCCGTCAGCACAGGCGGCGAACAGTTGGTCACGCACCTGCTTGAGGTCGACGGACTGGGCGTCGCCCTTGAGCAGCGCACGCCAGTTGGTCTTGTCGGCCACTTGGCTGCGGAACAGGTCTTCGACAAAACCGGACTGCTGGCGGGTAGCCACGCGCATGATCGGTAGCGCCTGGCTCGCGCCCTGGTCGAGCCAGCGCGTCGGCAACTGGGTGGCACGGGTGATGCCGACCTTGATGCCTGACGAGTTCGCCAGGTACACCACATGGTCGGTCATGCAGAATTTCTCGCCCCAGCCTGGATCGCGGCAGGTGCCGGCGTCGTAATGGCAACGCTCGGGGCTCATGATGCACAGGTCACACTGGGCCAGCTTGGTCATGCACGGGTAGCAATACCCCTGGCTGAAGCTGGTCTTGGTCTTGCGGCCGCAATGGCTGCAATGGATGGCACCGAGGTATTCCAGGCGCACGTGGGTGCCGATCAACGGGTTGACCGGCACCTCGGCACTTCCTAAGCGAAACGCGTATTGAACGGTCGGCTCACCGAGTTGCGCCGACATCTTGCTGACTGCACCGCGACCGATTTCAATCAATGGATCGCATCCGACTTGAACAGGATGTTCGGCACGGTGGTCGACTTCGACTGGCATTCCTGCGGGCCCATGTAGCCGGTGCGCTGGTCTTCCGGCAGGTTCTGGATTTCCCAGGCAATCACCGCCTGCAACGACAGCTCACGCTGTTCGGCAGTGAGCTTGCGGCCATCGGACCACTTGCCGATTTCCACGGCGAGCTTGAGGCTCTCGTAGATATCCGGGGTGATGTTTTCGATCATTTCAGCAAAAGAGGACATGAGGCTCTTCCTTATCAAATAGACGATTTGCGACGGCTGTACAGCCCGCCCAGCAAACCTGTCAGGCAACCGATGACCAAGCCGCCGACATGGGCCGCGTTGGCGATTTCGCCGAAACCGATCATCGAGACCAGCCCCGACAGGCAGAGCAGCAGCCAGACCAGCATCATCACCAGTACCCCACGGGGCAGGCGATAGGCCGGGTTGGGCGACAGCAGTTGAAAAATCCAGCAATGCCCGAGCAGGCCATACAACACGCCGGACAACCCACCGAACAGACCGGGGCCACCATAAGCGTATTGAGCGTAGTTGGAGACCAGGCTGAACAACAGGGTCAGGCCCAGCAAGTTGATACTGCCCTGGCGCGCCTCTATGCGCCGGCCCAACTCCCAGTACCACATGCCATTCATGGCCAGGTGCAGGATGCCGAAGTGGATCAGCATCGGCGTGACCAACCGCCACCACTGCCCCGCAGACAGACTGTCGGCCAGCGGCGTGAACTGGATGTACTCGCCGATAATGCGAAACTGCAGGAATGTCAGCCAGCTCATGGCTTGCAGGTTTTCACCGAGCAAGGTCACCGCGCCGACGATGATGCTTGCCAGCAACACCAGTGCGGTCAATGGGCTGTGCCGCAGTTGCTGGACAAATCCAGGGCGCCTGGTCGCTGCCTGTTCGGGAATATCCAGTTGCCGGTCCGGGTCACCGGCGGGAAAGCGCTGGTACAGCACGCGCACGTCGTCGCTGATGGTCTCGGGCACCCATAACACTTGCTCCCCGGCCTCTTCACTGACGCGATGGGGCACCTGCATGCGGTGCAGCAGTTGGATAAAGCCGCCCAGGTCCACACTCAGTGGCAGGCGCAATACGGCCACAGTACTCATTGGATGACCTCGGGCCGCTCAACGTCGACCCAGACGAATTTATTCGGGTCCAGCCGCGTTTCCTGATCCAGGCGGTACGCCACCAGCTTGCCGTACAGCACCGCGCTGTAGTCCAGGCAGGCCAGGTTCGGGCGGATCGGCGCCGGTTTGCCGCTGCGCCAGTAGTGCCCGACGAACAACAACGGTTCGTCGACGCCGTAGCGCAGCAGGGAATTCTTTTCGGTGGACGACAACGGTGTACGCGCCACCGGCTCGGGCAGTGCATCGGGCTGGAACACGATATCGCCGTAGGTCTTGGGGTCGTCTTCCCAGAACTTGGTGCGGAAGAACGAGCGCGTCAGGCCATCGCCACCGGTCAACGTGAGGCCGTCCGGCAAACGCATGTCGGTGCCGCGCAACAGGCGGTCGAACGCATTGCAGGCAAAACTGCCTGGCACGGCGGCGGCCTGCAGGAAGTGCTGGTCGATGCAGCCGTCCGGGAAGGTGCCACGCAGCGGCTGGATAAAGCCATCATCCCAGCACGCATGCACCACGCGGAAGCGCCCGGCATCGACAAACAGCGGCATGTCGTAGAACCAGCCGAGGAAATCGTGCCAGTCGGCCGGGTGATGTTCGAACTGGGTCAGGGTCTCTTGGATCAGCCGCGCATGCCGTGGGTTGTGCTCACGCACGAACTGCCTGCCACTGCCCGGCGGTGCCGGTGTGGTCCAGCCCAGGGCGTTGAACTCGTGGTTGCCCATGATGCACAGCGCCTGGCCGGCCTCGGTCATGTCGTGGACGATATGCAGCGCCTCGCGGATGCGCGGGCCACGGTCGATGATATCGCCGAGGAACACCGCCATACGCGTTGGATGGCGCCAGGTGCCGCCCTGCTTGTGGTAGCCCAACAGGTCGAGCAAGTGCTCAAGGGTATGGGCGCAACCGTGCACGTCACCAATCAGGTCGTAGCTACGCGCGGGATCGAGCATCAGTCGCCTCCACCCCCCAAGCGGCTGCCCCAGCCCAGCTTGGTGCGGCACACTTCGTAGTAGTTGTGGTCCAGCGGGTGGATCAACCGCAACTTCTGTGCCTTCTTGCTCACGGTGATGGTGTCACCGGGGGCGCAGGTGAAATGGTTCTGCCCGTCACACGAGACCTGCGGGTAGATCTGCATATCTTTGGACACCACGATTTTCAGTTCACTGTTGCCGTCGACCACAATCGGCCTGCTCGACAACATATGGGGATACATCGGCACGATCACAATGGCATCCAGCTTGGGATGCATGATCGGGCCACCCGCCGACAGCGCGTAGGCGGTGGAGCCGGTAGGCGTGGCAACGATCAGGCCGTCGGCCTTCTGGCTGCACACGAACTGACCGTCGATATACAGTTCGAACTCGATCATCCGCGTGGACTTGCCGGGGTGCAGCACCACGTCATTGAGCGCATCGCCCTGGCCGATGGCTTCGCCGTGGCGGCGCACTTCTGCCTGCAGCAGGAAGCGGTTCTCCACCAGGTAATGACCGTCGAGCACCTTGGCCACTTCGACTTCCAGCTCATCCGGGCGGATATCGGTGAGGAACCCCAGGCTGCCCCGGTTGATCCCCAGCACCGGCACGTTATGTCGCGCCAGGGCACGGGCCGCGCCGAGCAGGCTGCCGTCGCCGCCGACCACGATGACCATGTCGCAGACTTCACCGAGCATCTTGCGCGACGAGGTCTGCAGGCCGTGGCCCGGCAGGATTTCAGCGATGGTGTCTTCGAGGATCACATGCAGGTGACGCTCCAGCAGGAATTTTTTCAGCCGGCGGACGGTGTCCAACACCTGGGTACTGCCCAGGCGACCGATAATGCCGATATTGCGAAATTGCTCCATGGGGCTCCTGCGGGATGTGGAGTGTGGCAAAAAAGAACGATTATGGGCGAAAGGCCGTCTCAGGCAAAATCCTTTGTCGCCGTGAAGCCTTGATGACAACGGTTCTCAGCCACCTTCAGCGCCGTTAAAAGGCTATGCTCGGACCATGACTGTGTTCCCCGATCTGCACAACCTGCCCCGCCAGCTGCGCCACCCTGAGGTGCGCGACCTGGCGTGGGTGATGCTCGCCCCGCCGATGCTCGCGCAAACGCCATGGCCGCAACGTCACCCGCTGGCCGGCAGCGACTGGGTGCAGGCGCCGCATCTGCTGGAACGCTGGCTACGCCAACTGGACCAGGACAGCAGCGCCTTGCAGCAGTGGTTGAGCCTGTCACGTACGCGTCGCCTGGGCCTGTATTACGAACGCCTGTGGCAGTTTGCGGTGCAGCATGCGCCGGGCGTGGAATTGCTGGCCGCCAACCTGCCGATCCGCCGTGCCGGGCACACCCTCGGCGAGCTGGACATGTTGCTGCGCGACCGCGATGGCGTGCATCACCTGGAACTGGCGATCAAGCTGTATCTGGGCCCGCAGGACGGTAATGGCCAGGACACTGCGCAATGGCTCGGCCCGGGCTGTCATGATCGACTGGACCGCAAGCTGGCGCATCTGGCCCAACATCAGTTGCCGATATCGGCGCGAGAGGAGAGCCGTGAAGTGCTGGCCGCGTTGGATGTGCAGCAGTTTGATGCGCATTTGTGGCTGGGCGGCTACCTGCTCTACCCCTGGCCCGGCCAGGCTATGGCTCCCAGTGGCGCGCATCCGCAGCATTTGCGTGGGCGCTGGTTGCATCAGCGTGACTGGCAGGCGTTTGTCAGCCTCAGCCAACCGGGCCGTTGGCAGCCCCTGCCCCGGCATGCCTGGCTGGCGCCGGCGCACTACCCCACGGAAGAAGTGTGGAGCGAACAACAGATGCACGGCTGGCTGGCCGAGCTGGACCCGATGGCTCCGGCGCAGCTGCTGGTGCGGCTGGTGCAGGTGGGTGAAGATTGGGAGGAAGCCGAGCGGTTGTTTCTGGTGGCGGATCTTTGGCCGAATGTGCCGGGGGCGGGCTGAGGTTTTGTCGTGAATGTCGGGGCCTCATCGGGGGCAAGCCCCCTCCACAGGGGAATGCATTCCCAATGTGGGAGGGGGCCTGCCCCCGATAGCGGTTGCCCAGGCACTACAGCTGATCGATATGCCGATACTCCAACTGCAACCTCATTGCCAACAGCGGGGACCGACCTAGCCTGATCGGCCCACGCTCGATATCCACCAGCAGGCCCGGGCACTCCAACAGCGGCAGCCCATTAATGTCCTTGAGGCGCCCGTCGGTAATCACCAGCAGCCGCTGCTGTTCGGCCGGATACCGTTTGCGCCGCACCGTCAACCAGTCCCCCGCCTCGGTGAGTGCCGCCAGCAATGGCGTACCGCCGCCCGCGCCCAACTGTTCCAGCCAACCCGCCAAGCCCTTGGCCGCTTTCAACCCCTGCACCTGCCACTTCGGCGCCTGCCCGCTGGCCGTCAACAGTGCCATGCGCGACCGCTGGCGGTAGGCGTCGTCAAACAACTGCGCCAACAAGCCCTTGGCGTCGGAGAGCGCTCGATGTCGTCGGGTGGACGCCGACGCATCGACAATCACCAACCACAGCTCATGGGCCGCACGACTGCGCAGGTGAAACAGCAAGTCCTCTCGCGTTTGCGGCCGACCGCCGAGCAAGGTGCCCGGCCAGTTGATCGCGCCCTGCTTCGCGCTGCGAGCCTTGTCTTGCCTGCCGTTGCCTAGTCGCCCTGCCTTGGGTCGCGCATCCGCCCCCGCGTCAGGTCGAGGGCGAATGCCTAGGGCTTTTTTGGCCAGGCGGGCACTTCTCGGCGTGCGCCAGTGGGCAGCGCCGGTGCGGGCATATCGCCCCATTGGCCTTGACCGGGCGAGGTGTCGGAGGGTTTCTGCGACGGCCCTTCGCTCGGCGGGCTGGCCGGTGGAGGAGACTGTTCCTGACGGCGATGGCGAAGAGCGAATTCAGCAACCGCTTGGATATCTTCCTCGGCAATGGCACTGGCTCCCCGCCAAGCGGCATGAGCCCTGGCACCGCGCAACCAGACAAGGTCCGCACGCAGGCCATCGACCCCCGCCGCAAAGCAGCGCTCGGTGATCTGCGCCAGTGCAAGGTCGTCCAGTGCAATGCTGTCGAGCCGCGCCCGTGCCTGGGTGCAGCGCTCGCGCAATGCCGCTTGTGGCACATCCCACTGGGCGCAAAAGGCAACAGGGTCGCTGTCGAAATCCAGGCGACGCCGGATGATCTGCCCACGCTCGGCCGGCAAGGTCTGCCCGCTCAAGGCCACATTGAAACCGAAGCGATCGAGCAGTTGCGGGCGCAACTCGCCCTCCTCCGGGTTCATGGTGCCGATCAGCACGAAGCGCGCCGAATGGCGATGGGAAATGCCATCGCGCTCGATCAGGTTGGTGCCGCTGGCGGCCACATCCAGCAGCAGGTCCACCAGATGGTCGGGCAGCAAATTGACTTCATCGACGTACAGCACGCCACCGTCGGCCTTGGCCAATACACCGGGGGAGAATTGCGCCCGGCCTTCGCCCAATGCGGCGTCCAGGTCCAGCGTGCCGACCAGGCGCTCTTCAGTGGCGCCCAAGGGCAAGGTCACGAACTGACCACTGGCCAGCAGGTCGGCCAGACCCCGCGCCAGGGTGGACTTGGCCATGCCGCGCGGGCCTTCGATCAGCACACCGCCAATCTTCGGGTCGATAGCGGTCAGGCACAGCGCCAGTTTCAGGTCATCGGCGCCGACCACGGCGGACAGCGGGAAATGGGGAATATCAGTCATCAGCTGTCTTCTTCTATATCCAGCAACAGGTTTTCCAACGCTTCGCGGTATGCCCCCGGTTCCTGCCACATGCCACGCTGCTGGGCTTCCAGCATGCGCTCGGTCATGTCGCGCAGTGCATCGGGGTTGTGCTGTTGCACAAAGGCCCGGGTGTCGGGGTTGAGCAAGTAGGCGTCGGCCAACAGTGCGTATTGGTGATCGTCAATCAGTGCGGTGGTGGCGTCGAAGGCGAACAGATTGTCCACCGTCGCGGCCATTTCAAACGCACCTTTATAGCCATGGCGCTTCACGCCTTCGATCCACTTGGGGTTGGCGGCGCGGGAACGGATCACCCGGTTCAGCTCTTCCTTCAACGTGCGGATCTTCGGCAGGTCAGGCTGGCTATGATCACCGTGGTAGCTGGCGGCCTTGTCGCCGCTCAGGGTTTCCACGGCAGCGAGCATGCCACCCTGGAATTGGTAGTAATCGTTGGAATCGAGCAGGTCGTGCTCGCGGTTGTCCTGGTTCTGCAAAACGGCCTGCACCTGGCTCAGGCGCTGGGCGAATTGCCCGCGGGCGGCAGTACCTTCGTCGGAACCGCCATAGGCGTAGCCGCCCCAGTTCAGGTAAACCTCGGCCAAGTCTTCCCGGCTTTGCCAGAGACGCCCGTCGATCGCGCCCTGCACACCGGCACCATACGCGCCGGGCTTGGCGCCGAAGATGCGCCAGCCGGCCTGTTTTGCCGCGGCCTCTGCGTCCAGGCCCGAAGCCAGCAACGCTTCACGCTCACTGCGCACCTTGGCGGCCAGCGGGTTCAGCTCGTCCGGTTCGTCCAGCGCAGCCACCGCCTGCACCGCCGCATCGAACAGGCGGATCAGGTTGGCAAAGGCATCCCGGAAGAAACCGGACACGCGCAACGTTACATCAACGCGCGGACGATCCAGCAGGCTGACGGGCAGGATTTCAAAGTCATCCACGCGCTGGCTGCCCGTCGCCCATACAGGGCGCACGCCCATCAGCGCCATGGCCTGGGCGATGTCATCGCCGCCGGTGCGCATGGTCGCGGTCCCCCAAACCGACAAGCCGAGTTGGCGCAGGTGGTCGCCATGGTCTTGCAGGTGCCGCTCCAGAATCAGGTTGGCGGATTGGAAACCGATGCGCCAGGCGGTGGTGGTAGGCAGGTTGCGCACATCGACGGTGAAGAAGTTGCGCCCGGTCGGCAACACATCCAAACGCCCACGACTCGGCGCACCACTGGGGCCAGCGGGCACGAAACGGCCGCTCAAGGCATCCAGCAAACCGCGCATTTCTGCCGGGCCACAGGCATCCAGCCGAGGTGCCACGACAATACGCAGGCTTTCGATTACGGCCTTCACGTCCTCCCAACCGGGCTCTTCCAATTGCTCAAGCGGCCCTTCCAGGGCTTGCTCGATCAATCGCGCCGCGTAAAGCTCCAAGCGTTCACGGGTATCGCCGGCGGTACGCCACAACTGCCCGTCGATCTTCTGTAGCACCAGCGGCCGGCGTCCAGTCCAGGGTTCGGCCAGGGCGCAGTCCAGCGGGTCGAAGCCCAGCTCGAAGGCCTTGGCCAGCACGCGCAGCAAGCTCGACTGCGGGCCACGGCCATCGCCACGCGGGATGCGCAGCAGCGCCAGCAAGGTATCGATACGCAGGCGACCCTCGGGTGACTCGCCAAAAATATGCAGGCCGTCGCGGATCTGCGATTCCTTCAAGTCGCACAGGTAGGTGTCCAGGCGCGGCAACCACACGGCGGCATCGGCGTCGCTCTCCAGCTCAAGCTCCTGGTCGATGCGGGTTTCGCGCACCAGCTTGAGAATGTCCTTCTGCAGCTCCAGGGCGCGGCGCGGATCGAGCAACTGCGCTTCGTAATATTCGTCCGCCAGCAGCTCCAGGTTACGCAGCGGGCCGTAGGTTTCGGCACGGGTCAGCGGCGGCATCAGGTGGTCGATGATGACTGCCTGGGTGCGCCGCTTGGCCTGGGCGCCCTCGCCCGGGTCATTGACAATAAACGGATATATATTCGGCAGCGGCCCCAGCAACGCATCGGGCCAGCAGTTTTCCGACAGGCCCACGCCCTTGCCCGGCAGCCACTCCAGGTTGCCGTGCTTGCCCACATGGATCACGCCGTGGGCGCCGTAGGTGTGGCGCAGCCAGAAGTAGAACGCCAGGTAAGCGTGGGGCGGCACCAGGTCCGGGTCGTGGTACACGGCGCTGGCGTCCACCTGATAACCCCGCGCCGGCTGGATGCCGATAAACGTCAGGCCCAGGCGCAGGCCGGCGATCATCAGGCGACCGTCGCGGCACATCGGATCGTTCTGCGGCGCGCCCCAGCGCTCCAGCACCGCCTGGCGATTGGCTTCGGGCAGGCACTGGAACATCGCCTCGTACTCGTCCAGGCCCAGGCTTTGATGGCAAGGGCGCAAGTCGAGGCTGTGCAGATCGTTGGTGACGCCGCCGAGCAACTCGTGGATCAACGCCGTGCCGCTGTCCGGCAATACGTCCGGCAGCGGATAGCCTTCGGCTTGCAAGGCACGCAGGATGTTCAGCGCCGCCGCCGGTGTATCCAGGCCCACGCCGTTGCCGATGCGACCGTCGCGGGTCGGGTAGTTGGCGAGGATCAGCGCAATGCGTTTCTCCGCATTCGGCACCCTCGCCAACTCGACCCAACGCCGCGCCAGCTCGGCGACAAAATCCATGCGTTCCGGCGCAGCGCGGTAGCACACCACGTCCGACTGGCTGCGTTCGCTGCGCCAGGCCAGGTCCTTGAAGCTGATGGGCCGGCTGATGATGCGCCCATCCAGCTCCGGCAACGCGATGTGCATCGCCAGGTCGCGGGGGCCGAGGCCCTGCTCGCTGGCCTCCCAGCCGGGCTGGTTGTCCTGGGCACAAATGGCCTGGATCACCGCGATATCGCGGCGAAACGGGCGCAAATGCGGCGCTTCGGGGCTGGATTGGGCGAAGCCGGTGGTATTGAGGATCACCGCCGCGCCGACCTCATCCAGCAGGTCCTCGACCACCGCCAGGCAGCCGGGCTCTTTCAAACTGGCCACCGCCATCGGCAACGGGTTAAGCCCCGCTGCGTGCAGGCGCTGGCAGAACACATCGATAAAACCGGTATTGGCCGCCTGCAAATGGGAGCGGTAGAACAACACCGCCGCCACCGGCCAGTCGGCGTTCCAGTCTGCCTGCCAATGGTTCAGGCGGGCGCTGGCGTGGTGCGGGTGATAGATCGCCGTGCGTGGCAGGGTTTGGGGCTCGGCCCAGGCATAGTCGCGCCCCAGGTAGGCGCTGGCCAGGCAGCGATAGAAATCCAGGGCATTGCCCAGGCCGCCCTGACGCAGGAAGTGCCACAGCCGATCACGCTCTTCGGCACCGACGGTGCTCAGCCCGCTGAGTTCCGGGTCCGGGCGATCATCCCCCGGCACCAGGATCAGCTGCACACCGCGCTCGGCCAGTTCCACCAGACGCTCGATGCCGTAGCGCCAGTAACCGATACCGCCATGCAGTGAAATCAGGATGACCTTGGCGTGGCGCAGCACCTCGTCGACGTACAAGTCGACCGAGGCATGGTTCTGCACCTGCATCGGGTTGGCCAGGCGCAGGCTCGGGTAGTCGTCGGGCAACTGCCGGGCCGCTTCGGCCAGCAGCGCCAGGCTGGAATCGCCGCTGCACAGGATCACCAGGTCAGCGGGGGTTTGGCCAAGGTCGGCAATATTGTCGTCCGAGACGAAACCACCGGGCTGGGTCCTGAGCAGGTGCATGGGTCAGACGCTGAGGGCGGCGCGCAGTTGCGCTTCGAGACCCGCCGCGTCCAGTTCCTGGCCGATCAGCACGAGGCGCGTGGTGCGTGCTTCTTCAGCGCCCCAGGCACGGTCGAAGTGTTTGTCGAACCGCGTGCCCACACCCTGGATCAGCAGGCGCATCGGTTTGTTCGGGATGGCGGCGAAACCTTTGACGCGCAGGATGCCGTGTTGCACCACCAGTTGCGTCAGGGCATCGAGCAGCAGTGCTTCATCGGCTTGCGGCAAGTCGATGGAAATCGAGTCAAACGCATCGTGGTCGTGGTCGTCTTCACCTTCGTGGTGATGATCGTGGTGGCTGTGGCGGCCGTCGATGTGCTCTTCGGAACCGGCGCCCAGGCCGATCAATACGTCCAGGGGCAAGCGACCACTGCTGGCTTCGACGATCTTCACCGCCGGCGGCAGCTCCTCGGCGACTTCCAGGCGCACGCGGGCCAGGTCTTCGGCATTGATCAGGTCGGCCTTGTTGAGGATCACCAGGTCGGCGCTCGCCAGTTGATCGGCGAACAACTCGTGCAACGGCGATTCGTGGTCCAGGTTCGGGTCGAGTTTGCGCTGTGCGTCCACCTGGTCCGGGAAGGCAGCGAAAGTGCCGGCGGCGACGGCCGGGCTGTCGACCACGGTGATCACCGCATCCACGGTGCAGGCACTGCGGATTTCCGGCCACTGGAAGGCTTGCACCAATGGCTTGGGCAATGCCAGGCCGGAAGTTTCAATGAGGATATGGTCGAGATCGCCGCGACGGGCGACCAATTCGCGCATCACCGGGAAGAATTCTTCCTGCACGGTGCAGCACAGGCAGCCATTGGCCAATTCGTAGACGCGGCCGTTGGCCTCTTCTTCGGTGCAACCGATGGAGCACTGCTTGAGGATTTCACCGTCGATGCCCAGCTCGCCGAATTCGTTGACGATCACCGCGATGCGACGGCCCTGGGCGTTGTCGAGCATGTGGCGCAGCAAGGTGGTCTTACCCGAGCCGAGGAAGCCGGTGACGATGGTAACGGGGAGTTTGGCCAGTGTTTTCATCGGATGCCCTTGGGGGCGGGCATATGGGACGATTGGCGCTGCGACGGCGCGCAGCAGCGGATTTCGTCACCGGATCACCCCGCCCGGTTGAAGTAGAAAATCGGTTGCGAGGCAGGTCTCCTGGCTTGGGGCTTGCGGGTCTTGCGACCGGCGCTGGCTGCGCCTTCCCGCCTTGTCGGCAGTGGCGTGGCAGTCAGCTGAACCCTTTACAGTTGCGGGGGCAGCCGCGGCTTGGACCGCGTTCCCTTCTTAGCTTCGGCCTGGGCCGAAGAACCTCGAGGGTGCAAGGCTACGCAGTGCTTGGGGGATGGTCAATGATGGGGTTGGGTTGGCTTGAGTACATATCCATTGCTGCGGTAACGGACATGCCCCCAGAACGCACATCCCCAATTGACTCCCCTCCCACCCCCATGCTCTCCTACACATCTTGTTTCGGGTGCCCTGCAAAGGGTGAAACGGGAAACCGGTGACTCATGCACACACGCATGACAGTCCGGTGCTGCCCCCGCAACGGTAAGCGAGCGAAACGTCATATCCACTGTGCCAGTCGGCATGGGAAGGCGACGTTTTCAGGCATTGAGCCCCTCGCAAGCCCGGAGACCGGCCCGAAAAAATCAGATAACAAACCCGCGGTGGGCGGGCGCTGTTCAAAGCCCTGCGTGCCTGGCTCGCGGGGCTTTCATGCGCTCGTTTCACCCTGACACCTGAAAGGGACGCGCCATGTCGATCATCAGCAGCACTTCGCACGCCACCAGCAGCACCTCTACCTTGGGCCAACGCCTGACCGCCGCCATCGGTGCGTCGATCCTCGGCGCGTGCCTGGTGTATTTCGCCGGCTTCTCGCATATCGAGGCGGTGCACAACGCGGCCCACGATACCCGCCACAGCGCCGCGTTCCCGTGCCACTGAGGCTTGCCGACATGATCAAGCGTATTGCGCAAACCGCAGGTTTCACCGGCCTTCTGGCTGCCCTGTTGCTGACTTTGCTGCAAAGTTTCTGGGTCGCCCCGCTGATTCTGCAGGCGGAGACCTTTGAAAAGGCCCCGGCAGCGACTGAACTGCACGAACACGCCGACGGCGCAACTGCACATACCCATGACGCCGAAGCCTGGGAGCCTGAAGACGGCTGGCAGCGCGTGCTGTCCACCACGGGTGGAAACCTGGTGGTCGCCGTTGGCTTCGCCCTGATGCTGGCCGGCCTGTACACCCTGCGTGCACCGACCCGTACCGCCCAAGGCCTGCTCTGGGGCCTGGCGGGTTATGCGACCTTTGTATTGGCGCCTACCCTGGGCCTGCCGCCCGAGCTGCCGGGCACCGCCGCCGCTGACCTGGTCCAACGGCAGATCTGGTGGATCGGTACTGCCGCGTCTACTGCAGCCGGTATCGCGCTGATCGTGTTCGGTCGCAACTGGCTGCTCAAGGCGCTGGGCGCGGCAATCCTGGTGGTGCCGCACGTGATCGGCGCGCCACAACCGCAAGTGCATTCGATGCTGGCCCCGGAAGCACTGGAAGCGCAGTTCAAGATTGCTTCGCAGCTGACCAACGTGGCGTTCTGGCTGGCCCTGGGCCTGATCAGCGCCTGGCTGTTCCGCCGCAACCGTGACGATCGATACTCGGCGTGAAACTGGTCGTCGGCCTGGGCTGCCGGGAGGGCTGTGATGTCCACACCCTGCTGGCCTTGTTTGACGCCGCCCTCGTCGAGGGCGGTATCGAGCGCCACCGTATCACTGCGCTGGCCAGTCTTGATCGCAAACAGGAAGAACCCGGGCTGCTGGCCTTGGCCGCGCTGCTGAACCTGCCGTTGCAGTGTTTCAACGCTGAACGACTGGCGATTTATGCCGACCGGCTGAGCCATAAATCGGACGTGGCTTTTGCCCACACCGGCTGTTACGGCATCGCCGAAAGCGCCGCCCTGGCCCTGGCCGAACAGCTCGCCAACGCCCCTGCGCGCCTGCTGATCACCCGCCAGAAAACCGCCCAGGCCACCTTTGCATTGGCGTACGCCGACTGAAAACCCGATAATCGCCCTCTCCGATCATGAGCAGATTTCATGCTCGCCCGTTTTTCATCAGGATTTCCCATGACCGTCTACTTCATCGGCGCAGGCCCCGGCGACCCGGAATTGATCACCGTCAAAGGCCAACGGCTGATCCGCAGTTGCCCGGTGATCATCTATGCCGGCTCGCTGGTGCCGGCGGCGGTACTGGAAGGTCATCAGGCAGAAACGGTGACCAACAGCGCCGAACTGCACCTGGAACAGATCATCGACCTGATCAAGGCCGCCCATGCCAAGGGCCAGGATGTGGCACGCGTGCACTCCGGAGACCCCAGCCTGTATGGCGCGATCGGCGAGCAGATCCGCCATTTGCGCGAGCTGGGCATCCCGTTCCAGATCATCCCTGGCGTTACGGCGGTGGCCGCTTGCGCGGCCCTGCTGGAAACCGAGCTGACCCTGCCCGATATTGCCCAGAGTGTAATCCTGACCCGCTACGCGGATAAAACCAGCATGCCGGCCGGTGAGGACTTCGACAGCCTGGCGCGACATGGCACCACTATGGCGATTCATCTGGGGGTCAACCACCTGGACAGGATCGTCGCCGAACTGCTGCCCCATTATGGCGCGGATTGTCCGGTTGCCGTGGTGCACCGGGCGACGTGGCCCGATCAGGATTGGGCGGTCGGCACCCTCAGTGACATCGCTGCAAAAGTGGCGACCAAAGGGTTTCGGCGTACGGCGTTGATTGTGGTGGGTCGGGTGTTGGCGAGTGACAGTTTCAGCGAGTCATCGTTGTATCGGGCGGGGCATGCGCATCTTTATCGACCTTGATATTCAACATCACAAACCAGATACAACTCATTGATTTTATTGAGTAAATTTATTAAAGGAAATCTGACAGCCCAGCTTTCGCAATAAACATTCAACATTAGATAGATAGCGTAACCTATTGAATTTAAAGCACAAAAAACGGCGCTCACGGGGCGCCGTTTTTATGTCCGCAGCGAACGCCTTACTCAGTAGTAGGCGTTTTCTTTCTGCGTGTGGTCGGTCACGTCACGTACGCCCTTGAGCTCCGGAATACGCTCGAGCAAGGTGCGCTCGATGCCTTCGCGCAGGGTCACGTCCGCCTGGCCACAACCCTGGCAGCCACCGCCGAACTTGAGCACGGCAATACCGTCTTCAACCACGTCGATCAGGCTGACCTGGCCGCCGTGGCTGGCCAGACCCGGGTTGATCTCGGTCTGCAGGTAGTAGTTGATACGCTCGTTGACCGGGCTGTCAGCATTGACGTTCGGCACCTTGGCGTTCGGTGCCTTGATGGTCAATTGGCCGCCCATGCGGTCGGTGGCGTAATCGACCACGGCATCGTCAAGGAAAGCTTCGCTGAAGGAATCGATATAAGCGGTGAAGCTTTTCAGCCCCAGGGCGGTGTCTTCAGGCTTCTCTTCGCCAGGCTTGCAGTAGGCAATGCACGTCTCGGCGTACTGGGTGCCGGGCTGGGTGATAAAGACGCGGATGCCGATACCCGGGGTGTTCTGCTTGGACAGCAGGTCAGCCAGGTAATCGTGGGCGGCGTCGGTAATGGTTATGGCAGTCATGGAAACTCCTCACAGGCTTGCCGGCAGTTTACGCCAAAATATTACGCAGGTACAAAGTCCTAGTATTTCTGTCGGGAAAGGACAACCGGAGCCTCCACGCCAAACCAACGCTTGAGCCTGAGGTATGTAGCCTTTTCCAGCCAGTGATAGCTGTAAAAGGCGCCAGATGCCGTCAGTACAATGCAAACAGGCAATATCAAGTAGGGGCTTATTCCAGTGTGCCCCACAACCCATCGCCCAGCACACAGCACCAGGTCGTGGAGCAAATACACCGAATAGGAACAATCCCCAAGCATCTTCATAAAGCGAGAGCCTTGAAAGTAAGGCTCCAGCATCACAAAACTCATCACCAGCATCGCGCTGGGCATCCCCCACTCCAACACGCGCGGTACATCGGCCCCCTGGTAAATCGCCGCACAAGCCAGCACGATTCCCAACAACGGCAGCCATGCCCTGGCCCGAAACAGGCCGCGGCGGTACAGCATGCCGATCACAACGCCCATCAGGAATTCAAAAACCATGTCCTGACGATAAAAATCGCTGGTCAAGTCGAGCGCAGGACCGATGTAGCACGCGAGAAACAGTAGCACCGCCACCACCCACAACCGATAGGACGGGGGAACCAACAAGGCGATGGCAAACAGGACATAGAACAGCATCTCGAAGTTCAGGGTCCAGCCGACATTCAGCAGCGGGTAGACCCCATAACCCCCTGGGTGTTCGGCGCAGAGAAACAGCAGCGACATGAGCGCATGACCCAGTTCGAGATGATCATCTGGAAACATCGAGGGGACGAGCGCGATCACGACAGCCGTGACCAGGGTATAGAACCAATACGCCGGAACTATCCTGGCCACTCGCATAAGTATGAATTGCCTGGGTGTCAGTGACTTGTCAGCGGTCGCCAGGAAAATCACAAGGCCGCTGATGACAAAGAATACGTCGACCCCTATACCGCCCTTATCGGCGAACACGAACTCTAGAGGATTATGTGCCTCATAATCGAAAAACGTCCCCATGAAGTGATGCCCCACCACCACCCACGCCGCCAGCGCCCGTAGCGCCTGTACTGAAATCAACATGATCGGAATACCTGTTCCACTCCCGCAAGATAGATATCCGACCGCTTCAGCACCCGCTCAGAGAGATGACTGGATCACTGCCCTTAGTTATAGGTTTTCATAGCGGTTCATGTCCAATACCCCTTCTTCCACCGGCGTGGTTTCGCGGATGTACTGCGATAAATCATGGAAATACTGCCAGAACAATGGATGACTGCGTCGCACACCCCACCGATCCACAATCTCCTCGAAACCCTTGGCATCCTTGGCCTGCTCCATTTCAGCCACGAACTCAGGCACTTCCTGGGCTGGAATATTGAACATGAAGTTCGGGTAGCTGCTCAGCACACCCGGATAAATCGTCACCGTATCCAGGCCCGGCTGGTAGCGATAAGCCTCCCCCAGCAAAAACGCGACATTACCGTGGGCACGATTGCGCAGCATGCTATAGACCACACGTTTGCCACTGGCGGTTTCAACCCGCAGCATCGTCGCTTCAGGCAATTGATCAATCACCTTGAGCCCGGCAGCTGGGCGTGAGGTCAGGCGGCTCAGGGCCTGCTCCGCATCCTGCAAGGCCGGGTCGATCCCATCGCGGGAACAATAGGCGCCGCTGCAGCGGTTGATCGGGTCCGGGCTGGCATTCAAATCGCCATAACGGGTGAGCAACTGGTTGGCAAAGTCGCGCTTCGGATCGTTTTCGTTCAGGTGCAGGCCGGTGGGTTTGTCGTCATCGATTGCCTCGTAATCCAGCCACAGCTTGAGTTTGCCGCTGTTCTGGTACCAATCGTCGAGGAAACCGTCGCGGGAATCGGCCGGCATCAAACGCAGGAAGTTCTGCTCGGCACCATTGCGGATCAGGTCGAAGTACAGCCGGGTCTGGGCCTGGTGCGACACATTGCCGAACACGTCGAAATTCACCGCCAGTTGGTAATAGGTGCGCTCCAGCAGTGGATAGTCGAACAGCCACATCGTTTGTGGCACCTCGCCGATCAGACCTTTGTTGACCGCGGCACTGTCGAAGTGGCGGAAGATGCTCAGCAAGGCATTGTCATTGCCTGCCCACAGGCTCGACCAGCTCGGCGGCGGCAGGTCGGCGTAGCTGTCGCGGCGCAACGCCTCGTATTCGTTGCGCTTATCGCGGTAGGCCAACCACAGGCTGAGCACGCTGCCCACGTCATCGTTTTGCCCCGGCATGGCCAGCAGCGGCGTGGCCTGGCCACGATAGCGCGCATCGGTGATGTACAGGTCGTGGTCCGGGTCCTGGAACAGGGTCCAGAAATTGTCGCGGATCACATCCGTGGCGATCTGCCCACGGCACACCGGCCCACGGATAAAGGTACGCACGAAGTATTCGGCGTTATCCAGCATGAACTGGTAGCGCGCCTTGGCCGGGATGGCTTCGAAGGTTTCAAAAGGGTTGGCACGGCGGCCCGGACCGTAGCCCGGCAAGGCGTTGACCTGCCAGTTGCCGGCGTAGAACAGCTCTTTGATGCGGGCCATCTTCCCGGCGCTGAACGGGTACGTAATGTGGGTTTTATGCACGATCACGCCCTGCACCGGCCACAGGCGGTAATACACGCGGGTGCCGGGGTCATCATTGGGACGGCGCGTAGCGATCAGGTCAATCGGTTGGCCACTCGGCGTGCGCGAACGCACCCACTGGAAGAAATGCCCGGGCTCGCCATTCTCGAAGTAGATGTGCGCGAGGAATAAATGCTCGAACAACCAGCGCGCCACCAGGCTTTCGCGGGCGCCGGGCTGGTTGAACAGGCTTTCCCACTGCTGCACTTGCAGGGCTTCTTTCGCGCTGGGCGCCAGGCCTTGTTCATCAATCGGCGCGCCGGAGGCAAGCCAGCGTTGCAGTGTCTGGTACTGCTGGTCCGTCAGGCCAGTGACCGCCAGCGGCATGCCTTCCCTGGGGTGGGCGCCGGCATAGGCATTGAACTCGCCGGGCATGGCGCACATGTTCTCGCGGTTCAGGCCCAGCACGATGTTTTCGGGCAGCTTGGCGTTGGGTTGCAAGGGCGCGTTATGCCCCAGCTCCAGCATGCGCGCCATCAGCGCGGCCTGGCTGCCCTGGGCGTCCAGCACCGAATAGAAGCCCTTTTGCTGCCAGGCCTGTTTGCCGAAGGCGTCATAGAACAAGCGAGTGGTCGGCGTGGCCTGGCTGCGTTCGCCATCGTAGACCGGCACTTTGCTCGCGCCGCGTGCCGCGCCCTCGGCACTGCCCAGGTTGAGCTGGCAGGCGGAGTCGTAGCAGGCATGGCAAGCCACGCATTTCTCGGTGAAGATCGGTTGAATGTCGCGGGTGTACGAAATCGCCGGGGCGGCTCCGTCGGCCTGTGCGATGCAGGCGACCAGTGCCAGGACGGCGCTGGTGATGAGGCGAAGTGACATGTATCCGGTCCCGATTCAATGCGAGCGCTGAAAAATTGCCGGTGATTCTACCGGGCCATACGCCTCTGCAACATGAGTGATATTCATGTAAAAGCCGCGCATGCTGCAAAACCACGCAGGTTTGATATGATCCATGCCCTCCGTAATGCCTGACCAGAGTAGTCCCATGTCCGATCGTAGCGTTCGTCTGCAAGCCCTTCATCAAGCCCTCAAGGAACGCATCCTGATCCTCGACGGTGGTATGGGCACGATGATCCAGAGCTACAAACTCGAAGAAGAAGACTACCGTGGCAAACGCTTCGCCGACTGGCCGAGCGACGTCAAGGGTAACAACGACCTGCTGGTGATCACTCGCCCGGACGTGATCGGCGGCATTGAAAAAGCCTACCTGGATGCCGGTGCCGACATCCTCGAAACCAACACCTTCAACGCCACCCGCATCTCCATGGCCGACTACGGTATGGAAGAGCTGGCCTACGAGCTGAACGTAGAAGGCGCACGCCTGGCGCGCAAGATCGCCGACGCCAAGACCCTGGAGAACCCGGCCAAGCCACGCTTCGTCGCCGGCGTGCTCGGCCCGACCAGTCGGACCTGCTCGTTGTCGCCGGACGTGAACAACCCCGGCTACCGCAACGTGACCTTCGATGAACTGGTGGAAAACTACACCGAGGCCACCAAAGGCCTGATCGAAGGCGGCGCCGACCTGATCCTGATCGAGACCATCTTCGACACCCTCAACGCCAAGGCTGCGATCTTCGCCGTGCAAGGTGTGTTCGAGGAGCTCAATACCGAACTGCCGATCATGATCTCCGGCACTATCACCGACGCCTCCGGTCGCACCCTGTCGGGCCAGACCACCGAAGCGTTCTGGAACTCGGTGGCCCACGCCAAGCCGATTTCGGTAGGCCTGAACTGCGCCCTGGGCGCCAGCGAACTGCGTCCGTACCTGGAAGAGTTGTCGAACAAGGCCAACACCCACGTGTCCGCGCACCCCAACGCCGGCCTGCCCAACGAATTCGGCGAGTACGACGAACTCCCTTCGCAAACCGCCAAGGTCATCGAAGAGTTCGCCCAGAGCGGCTTCCTCAATATTGTCGGCGGCTGCTGCGGCACCACGCCAGGCCATATCGAGGCCATCGCCAAGGCCGTGGCCGGTTATGCGCCACGCGTGATCCCGGACATCCCCAAGGCGTGCCGCCTGTCGGGCCTGGAGCCGTTCACGATTGATCGCAGTTCGCTGTTCGTCAACGTTGGCGAGCGCACCAACATCACCGGCTCCGCCAAATTCGCCCGGTTGATCCGTGAAGACAACTACACCGAAGCCCTCGAAGTCGCCCTGCAGCAGGTGGAAGCCGGCGCCCAGGTGATCGACATCAACATGGACGAGGGCATGCTGGATTCGAAGAAGGCCATGGTGACCTTCCTCAACCTGATTGCCGGTGAGCCGGACATCTCCCGCGTGCCGATCATGATCGACTCCTCCAAGTGGGACGTGATCGAGGCGGGCCTGAAGTGCATCCAGGGCAAGGGCATCGTCAACTCCATCAGCATGAAGGAAGGCGTCGAGCAGTTCATCCACCATGCCAGGTTGTGCAAGCGCTACGGCGCGGCCGTGGTGGTGATGGCCTTCGACGAAGCCGGCCAGGCCGACACCGAAGCGCGCAAGAAAGAGATCTGCAAACGCTCCTACGACATCCTGGTGAATGAAGTCGGCTTCCCGCCGGAAGACATCATCTTCGACCCGAACATCTTCGCGGTCGCCACCGGTATCGAAGAGCACAACAACTACGCCGTCGACTTCATCAACGCCTGCGCTTATATCCGTGACGAACTGCCCTACGCGCTGACCTCCGGCGGCGTGTCCAACGTGTCGTTCTCGTTCCGTGGCAACAACCCGGTGCGCGAGGCGATCCACTCGGTGTTCCTGCTGTATGCGATCCGCAGCGGCCTGACCATGGGTATTGTCAACGCCGGCCAACTGGAGATCTACGACCAGATCCCGGTCGAGTTGCGCGACGCCGTGGAAGACGTGGTGCTCAACCGCACCCCGGACGGCACCGACGCCCTCCTCGCCATCGCCGACAAATACAAGGGCGACGGCAGCGTCAAGGAAGCCGAGACCGAGGAATGGCGCGGCTGGAACGTGAACAAGCGCCTGGAACACGCCTTGGTCAAGGGCATCACCACGCACATCGTTGAAGACACCGAAGAGTCCCGGCTGTCGTTCGCGCGTCCGATTGAAGTGATCGAGGGCCCGCTGATGTCCGGCATGAACATCGTCGGCGACCTGTTCGGCGCGGGCAAAATGTTCCTGCCCCAGGTGGTGAAATCCGCCCGCGTCATGAAACAGGCCGTGGCCCACTTGATCCCGTTCATCGAGCTGGAAAAAGGTGATAAGCCGGAAGCCAAGGGCAAGATCCTGATGGCCACCGTGAAGGGCGACGTGCATGACATCGGCAAGAACATTGTCGGCGTGGTGCTGGGTTGCAACGGCTATGACATCGTCGACCTCGGCGTGATGGTACCGGCGGAGAAGATCCTGCAGGTGGCCAAGGAGCAGAAATGCGACATCATCGGGCTGTCCGGCCTGATCACCCCGTCCCTGGACGAGATGGTGCACGTGGCCCGCGAAATGCAGCGCCAGGACTTCCACCTGCCGCTGATGATCGGCGGTGCGACCACCTCCAAGGCGCACACGGCGGTGAAGATAGAGCCCAAGTACAGCAATGATGCGGTGGTGTACGTGACCGACGCTTCGCGTGCGGTCGGCGTGGCCACGCAGTTGCTGTCCAAGGAACTTAAGGCCGGCTTTGTCGAGCGCACCCGCGAAGAGTACGTGGAAGTGCGCGAACGCACGTCCAACCGCAGCGCCCGCACCGAACGCCTGAGCTACCCGGCCGCCATCGCCAAGAAGCCGCAGTTCGACTGGAGCAGCTACACGCCGGTGGTGCCGACCTTTACCGGCGCCAAGGTGCTGGACAATATCGACCTCAAGGTGCTGGCCGAGTACATCGACTGGACACCGTTCTTTATCTCCTGGGACCTGGCCGGCAAGTTCCCGCGCATCCTCGAGGATGAAGTGGTCGGTGAAGCCGCGACTGCGCTGTACGCCGATGCCCAGGAAATGCTCAAGAAACTGATCGACGAAAAACTCATCAGCGCCCGTGCGGTATTCGGTTTCTGGCCGACCAACCAGGTGCAGGACGATGACCTGGAAGTCTATGGCGACGACGGCCAACCGATTGCCCGGTTGCATCACCTGCGCCAGCAGATCATCAAGACCGACGGCAAGCCGAACTTCTCCCTGGCCGACTTCGTGGCGCCCAAGGACAGCGGCGTGACCGACTACATCGGTGGTTTCATCACCACCGCCGGCATCGGTGCCGAAGAAGTCGCCAAGGCCTACCAGGACGCGGGCGACGACTACAACTCGATCATGGTCAAGGCCCTGGCCGACCGCCTGGCCGAGGCCTGCGCCGAATGGCTGCACCAGCAGGTGCGTAAAGAGCATTGGGGTTATGCCAAGGACGAGCAACTGGACAACGAGGCGCTCATCAAGGAGCAATACAGCGGCATCCGCCCTGCCCCGGGCTACCCGGCGTGCCCGGATCACACTGAGAAAGCCCAGTTGTTCCAGTTGCTCGACCCCGAGGCCCGCGAGATGCAAGCCGGCCGCAGCGGGGTGTTTCTCACCGAACACTACGCAATGTTCCCGGCGGCTGCCGTCAGCGGCTGGTACTTCGCGCACCCGCAGGCGCAGTACTTTGCCGTGGGCAAGGTCGACAAGGACCAGGTGACCAGCTACACCGCGCGTAAAGGCCAGGACCTGAGCGTGACCGAGCGTTGGCTGGCGCCGAACCTGGGGTACGACAACTAAGCCCGGCTGGATTGTCTATGCTCTCCCTCACACACCTTGTGTCGAGGGATGTATGGACGATCCAGTCAACAACAAACCCCCTACCTTCTGGCAGATGCTGCACAGCGTCGTGGCGGCCGCGTTTGGCGTGCAGAGCGGCAAGAACCGCGCCCGCGACTTCACCCACGGCAAGCCCAGCCACTTTGTGGTGCTGGGCATTCTGTTCACGGCGGTGTTTGCCTTGACGCTGTTCGGCATCGTCAAGCTGGTGCTGCACCTGGCCGGCGTCTAGCGCAGCAGCAGTTGCAGGCTGAAGGGGTAACGGTAGGACGCCGGCTTGCCGACGGCTGACAGTGCGCGGAAATCCACCGGCGCCAACGGACCGAGCAGGCGTTGCGCCTGGGTCGCATCGATCAGTTGGAACAACGCCTCCTGGCGGTCACGCCCGCCATGGGCGTCGATATTCACGCCCTTGGTATCATCGTTGATCAACACCATCACCCAACCACCCAGGGTGGAATGGCCTGCGACCAGCGTATTCAGGCGACCATCCAAGCGTGCCTGCAAGATAGCCGGCGAGCTGTTGACGGCGCTGAACAGTACGTCCTTGCCAAGCAATCGCCCGCTCTGTTGAAAGCCTGCATCGCCATAGACCAAATGATGCAGGCGCACCTCGAGGTGCTCGACCAAGCGCGGCGCAGGCCCTGTTCACGCAACTGCGCAGCCGGAGCGGTCTTGGTGCCGGAGAACGCCAGCAGTTCGATGGATTGGCCAGCGGCAACGGGACCGTGCAGACGTAGCAGACCCGTGAGCATCAGGTAGCCGGCCTGTTCATCATCGGTGACCATGCTGGCGATCCGTAGCGCACGCGCAGATGCAGGCCGAGGTCCTTGGCACCGGCCTGCATGAATTGCGCGTAGCTGACCCGGAAGGTTTCCGTCGACATGCCCGGGTTGAGAAACACCACCGACGTGGCATGGACCATGGCCCCATACGCCGATCCCAGCAACCACACACACGCAATCAGCACCTTCGATAGGGTTATCAAGCCTTGAACATTGACCGCCATGGATAGTGGCAAGGCGACAGTCAATCGAGGCTCTTTACTGGTGGCTCACCCAGAATACGGCGGTTCCCACCACCAGGATGATCAGAAACAGAATGGCCCAGGCATCAACGGTACTGTCAGGTTTACGGGCTTTTGTCGGATTGCTCATCGCATCGCCTCTTGTCGGTTTTATAGGAGATAACGCTTAAACACGCTCACAGTAAAGTTGACGATTGCCCGCATGACAAATGTGGGTATCGCGATAACCGTTCTCATTAGTCAATTTGGTTATTTGCATATACTCAAACATCACTTTTGCGCATAAACGCAAACTGGTATCGTGCGCCGGCTCCGTTGGGAGTGCGCGGCCGTGCGCGCAGATTTGCCGAGAACAGGACCTATATGTACGTATACGACGAATACGATCAGCGCATCATCGAGGACCGCGTCAAGCAGTTCCGTGATCAGACCCGACGCTATCTGGCAGGTGAACTGAGCGAAGAAGAGTTCCGCCCTCTGCGCCTGCAAAATGGCCTTTATGTTCAGCGCTTTGCGCCGATGCTGCGGGTGGCCGTGCCCTACGGCCAACTGACGTCGCGCCAGGTACGCATGATGGCCAAGATTGCCCGCGACTACGATAAAGGCTACGCCCACATCAGTACCCGCCAGAACGTACAGTTCAACTGGCCGGCCCTGGAAGACGTGCCGGATATCCTGGCCGAGCTGGCCACCGTGCAGATGCACGCCATTCAGACCAGCGGTAACTGCCTGCGCAACGTGACCACCGACCAATTCGCCGGTGTCGCCGCCGACGAACTGATCGACCCACGCCCGTGGTGTGAAATCGTGCGTCAGTGGACCACCTTCCACCCCGAATTCGCCTACCTGCCGCGCAAGTTCAAGATCGCCATCAATGGCTCGACCTCAGACCGCGCGGCCATCGAAGTGCACGATATCGGCCTGGAGCCGGTGTACAACGCGGCCGGCGAGCTGGGCTTCCGCGTACTGGTGGGCGGCGGCCTCGGCCGTACCCCGGTGGTCGGCGCATTTATCAATGAATTCCTGCCATGGCAGGACCTGTTGAGCTACCTAGACGCGATCCTGCGGGTCTACAACCGCTACGGCCGTCGAGACAACAAGTACAAGGCCCGGATCAAGATCCTGGTCAAGGCGCTGACCCCAGAGGTCTTCGCCCAGAAAGTCGATGCCGAGATGGAACACCTGCGCGGCGGCCAGACCACCCTGACCGAAGCTGAATTGCATCGTGTGGCCAAGCACTTCGTCGACCCTGAGTACAAGGTCCTGAGCAATCAGGACGCCGAGTTCGCCGCGCTGGATAAAGAACATCCAGGCTTTGCCCGCTGGCGTGCCCGCAATACCCTGGCGCACAAGAAGCCGGGTTATGTGGCGGTGACCCTGTCGTTGAAACCTACCGGCGTGGCGCCGGGCGATATTACCGACAAGCAGCTGGACGCCGTCGCCGACCTGGCCGAGCGCTACAGCTTCGGTCAACTGCGCACCTCCCACGAGCAGAACATCATTCTCGCGGACGTTGAGCAGAGCCAGTTGTTCACTCTGTGGGGCGAACTGCGCGAAGGCGGTTTCGCCACGCCGAACATCGGCCTGCTGACCGACATCATCTGCTGCCCGGGCGGCGATTTCTGCTCCCTGGCCAACGCCAAGTCGATCCCGATTGCCGAATCGATCCAGCGCCGTTTCGACGACCTGGACTACCTGTTCGACATCGGCGAGCTGGACCTGAACATCTCCGGTTGCATGAACGCCTGTGGTCACCACCACGTCGGCCACATCGGCATCCTGGGCGTGGACAAGAAAGGCGAAGAATTCTACCAAGTGTCCCTGGGTGGCAGCGCCAGCCGCGATGCGAGCCTGGGTAAGATCCTCGGCCCATCCTTCGCCCAGGAAGCCATGCCCGAGGTGATCGGCAAGCTGATCGACGTGTACATCGAACAGCGCACCGAAGATGAGCGCTTCATCGACACCTACCAGCGCATCGGCATCGACCTGTTCAAGGAGCGCGTCTATGCAGCGAATCATTAAGAACAACGAAGTCCTCGACGAAACCTGGCACCTGCTGCCCAAGGACGCGAGCTTCGACGGCATTTCCAACTGCGACGACCTGATCGTGCCGTTGGCCCTGTGGCGCGAACACGGCCACGCCCTCAAGGCCCGCGACGGCGGCCTGGGTGTGTGGCTGGACGCCGATGAAGAAGCCGAGGAGATCGGCGACGACGTGGAACACTTTCAGGTCATCGCCCTGAACTTCCCTGCCTTCACCGACGGTCGCAACTACTCCAATGCGCGCCTGCTGCGTGACCGCTACGGTTACAAGGGGGAGTTGCGTGCGATTGGCGACGTGCTGCGCGACCAGCTGTTCTACCTGCGCCGCTGCGGGTTCGATGCCTTCGCCCTGCGCGCCGACAAAGACCCGTACGAAGCACTGGAGAGCCTCAAGGACTTCTCGGTGACGTACCAGGCGGCAACGGATGAGCCGTTGCCGTTGTTCCGCCGGCGCTGAATCGCTGCAAATGAAAAACCCTGGCATGCCAGGGTTTTTTCATGGGTTGGATTTGATCGACGCCAGCACCTGCTTCTGCCCCATCGAACACGGCACCCCTTCCGGCTGCGCCTGCACTGCCTCGATCACACCCAGTAGTTGCGCCTTGCTGTGGGCCAACTGCGCCTGCATGGCTTCAATCTGCTCCACCTTGCGCTCCAGCGCTTCGAGCAACGCCTCACGCTTGTGCTCCCCTGGCGCGGGCATCAACGCCTTGAGTTCCTGCAAGGTGAACCCGGCCTGCTGCGCGCTCTGGATCAATTGCAGGGTCTGCAATGCTTCGGGTGCATAGCGTCGATAGCCGTTGGCCTGCCGCCCCACTTGGCTGATCAGGCCCTGCGCCTCATAGAACCGGATACGCGACGCCGCCAGCCCACTCTGTTTTGCCAGTTCTCCAATATTCATCGAACTACCTGCTTGACCTTAAAGTTACCTTTAAGCTTAGCCTGAGGCCTCCCCTGCTCAGGAGTCAACTCATGTCGCCCTTTGAAACTCTGCAACTGCCCAATGGCCAAGTCCTTTCCAACCGTATCGCCAAGGCGGCGATGGAAGAGAACATGGCGGACGCCCGGCAAGCGCCCTCCCCCGAGCTGAAGCAGCTCTACACGGCCTGGGCCGATGGCGAGCCGGGCCTGTTGATCAGCGGCAACGTGATGGTCGACCGCCGCGCCATGACCGGCCCCGGCGGCGTTGCCCTTGAGGACGAGCAGCAACTGCAGCGCTTTCGCGAATGGGCCGACGTGGCGCGGCGCAAGAACGTGCACTTCTGGGTGCAACTCAGCCATCCTGGGCGCCAGACACCCGCCAACCTGCGCCAGCAGGCCATTGCACCGTCCGCCGTGGCGCTCGACCTCGGCGGTTTCTCAAAGATGTTTGCCACGCCCAAGGCCATGACCGAGGCCGACATCCAGGACGTGATCCAGCGCTTCGCCACCAGCGCCCGCCTGGCCGAGAAAGCCGGTTTTACCGGCGTACAGATCCACGGTGCACACGGCTACTTGCTCAGCCAATTCCTGTCGCCGTTGAGCAACCAACGTACGGATCGCTGGGGCGGTTCACTGGAGAACCGTGCACGCCTGCTCCTGGACGTGATCCGTGCGGTACGCGCCGGTGTCAGCCCGTCGTTTTGTGTGTCGGTCAAACTCAACTCCGCTGATTTCCAGCGCGGTGGGTTCGAAGAAGCGGATGCACGCGCCGTGGTCGAGATGCTCAATCCGCTGTCCATCGACCTGCTGGAATTGTCCGGCGGCAGCTATGAAGCACCGGCCATGCAAGGCGAAGCACGGGACGGCCGGACCCTGGCCCGGGAGGCGTATTTCCTTGAATTCGCCAGCGAAGTCGCCGCCATTGCCCAGATGCCCGTGATGGTCACCGGCGGCATCCGTCGCCTGCCCATCGTGCAACAAGTGCTCGACAGCGGTATCGCCATGGCCGGCATCGCCACCGCCCTGACGCTGGAACCGCAACTGATCCAGCACTGGCGCGAAGGCCGCGACCCCAACCCGCAACTCAAACCCATCGACTGGAAGCGCAAGCCCCTGGCATCCCTGGCCATTCTCGCCGTGGTGCGCTACCAGATGCGCCGCCTCAGCCGCGGCCATCTGCCCAAGGCCCACGTCGCACCTTGCATGGCGCTGGTGCGTGACCAATGGTTTCTGGCCCGGCGCACCCGGCAATATCGCGCGGCCATGACGCAATCTTCACATTAAAGGCGGAGCATTCGCCGTGATCGAACTGTCCCCTATTGATCAGCAGTTTTTAACCTCACTGACGATTGGAGTTCTTCATGGCGAAAATCAACCTGGCCCAGCAATTGGCGACCACCCTTGAACAGGCGGGCATCAAGCGCATCTGGGGCCTGACCGGCGACAGCCTCAACGGCCTCACCGACGCGCTGCGCACCATGGACAGCATCGAGTGGATGCACGTGCGCCACGAAGAAGTGGCGGCGTTCGCCGCCGGCGCCGAAGCGGCTGCTACTGGCGAGCTGACGGTGTGCGCTGGCAGTTGCGGGCCGGGCAACCTGCATTTGATCAACGGGTTGTTCGACTGCCATCGCAACCATGTGCCAGTGCTGGCGATTGCCGCGCAAATTCCATCTTCAGAGATTGGCCTGAACTACTTCCAGGAAACCCATCCCCAGGAACTGTTCAAGGAATGCAGCCACTTTATCGAGCTGGTCACCAACCCCGAGCAGATGCCCCAGGTACTGCATCGCGCCATGCGTTCGGCGATCCTCAATCGCGGCGTGGCCGTGGTGGTAATACCGGGCGATGTATCGCTGCTGGAGGTCGAGGACAAACTCAAGCCGTGGCCCGCCCTGCATGCACCACGTACGCTGCCAGCGGAACAGGACCTGCAACGCCTCACCGATATCCTCGAAAACAGCCGCAAGGTCACCCTGCTGTGCGGCAGCGGGTGTGCCGGAGCCCATGATCAAGTGGTCGCCCTCGCCGACGCACTGGGCGCCCCCGTGGTACACGCGCTACGTGGCAAGGAGCATGTGGAGTGGGATAACCCGTTCGACGTCGGCATGACCGGCCTGATCGGTTTCAGCTCCGGCTACCACGCCATGCTCGACTGCGACACGCTGATCATGCTCGGCACCGATTTCCCTTACCGCCAGTTCTACCCCACCGACGCCAAGATCATCCAGGTCGACCGCAACCCACAG
>Ga0207706_10000861_pt1 | contig 31226 bp, 27 predicted proteins | sample KBSC53metaG_FD_184318 | JGI IMG/M metagenome (GOLD analysis project Ga0207706, IMG submission 184318) | Corn rhizosphere microbial communities from Kellogg Biological Station, Michigan, USA - KBS C5-3 metaG (SPAdes) (version 2) | ecosystem: Host-associated > Plants > Roots > Rhizosphere > Soil ... | reverse complement strand
GCACGAAAACCGCGGCGATCCACGGATTCGGCGAGCCGAGGGACGCCAGCCACAGGCCCCATAAGGTGGGCCACAGCAACAGCAGGATGCCAATGGGCTTATCAAGCCGCATCAGCTTTTCGTAAATGTCGAGGCGTTCCGAAAGTCTCATGGCGCGAGCGCAAGGATAGCGGGAAGAAACACTTCCGTCACGAGCAGCGGCGCACCGCACAGCACAAACAGCGAGCGGCGGGCCCACAGTGTCGCCGGCGGCGCGTCGAGGAGCCGGCAGGCGCGTTTATACAGTGCATGCCCGCCAGTCAGCTGCCGGAACCGCAGCGGATGGCGCCGGATGCGCGGATCGGCGAACAAGGCGGCGCCGAGCGGGCGCGTGCCCAATCCTGCCAGCATATGCCAAGGGCCTTTCAAAGCGCGCGGCGCCACCACGGAGTGCGCGAATACCAGCGGCCGCAAACCGCAATTGAGGCTGACCTCGCGCTCGAGGCATGGTGCGCCGGCGCGCAGACCGAGGGCCGCGCGTTCGTCCGCGCGGATGGTCGCGAATCGCTGCGCGAGCAGGGCGAGCCGAAAATTTTCGCAGCGCAGCTGTATGCGCCGGGTCAGCGAGCCACGGTCAAGCAGCCAGCGGCGCAGGCGCGCGTCGCCGCAAGCGGGCAGCGGATGCCAGGAAGAGGTGTTGTTATGCATACGATCTCGGGCCGCGCGTATTATCGCTTAGTTCACGGTGCTTCCCTTGGGGTCAGCACGCTACACGCGCAGATAATCCTGCCTGCCGCCCAGCCATCGCTGCAAATGCCGTTGGGCCACCGCGGGCTCATCGCGCAGTAGCGCGTGCGCCACGTCGCGCGCTTTTTCGAGCAAATCGACGTCGGCGACGAGATCGGCAAAGCGCAGCATCGGCACGCCACTCTGCCGTGCGCCGAGCAGTTCGCCGGGACCGCGTACGCGCAGATCATGCCGCGCGATTTCGAACCCGTCGCTGCATTCGTAGATGATTTTCAGGCGCTCGCGCGCGAGCTCGGACAACGGCTGCTGATAGAGCAGGATGCAGGTGCTCGCGCCCGCGCCGCGGCCGACCCGGCCGCGCAGCTGGTGCAGCTGCGCTAGCCCCATGCGCTCGGCATGCTCGATCACCATCAGCGTCGCGTTCGAAACATCGACGCCGACTTCGATGACGCTGGTGGCGACCAGGAGCTGAATCGCGCCGCTCTTGAATGCCTGCATCACCGCCAGTTTCTCGGCCGTCGGCAGGCGCCCGTGCACCAGCCCGACCGTGAGTTCGGGAAAGGTGGACCGCAATCTTGCATGCGTGTCGAGCGCAGTCTGCAACTGCAGCACCTCCGACTCTTCTATCAGCGGGCATACCCAGTACGCCTGGCTGCCCGCTACGCACGCGTCTCGGATGCGCTGGATCACTTCGTCGCGCCGCTTGTCGGCAACCAGCCGCGTCGCAATCGGCGAACGGCCGGGCGGCAGCTCGTCGATCACCGACACGTCGAGGTCGGCGTAGTAACTCATCGCCAGCGTGCGCGGGATCGGCGTGGCGCTCATCATCAATTGATGCGGCTGGGCGGTGGACCCGGCAGTCGAGCCTTTGAGCCGCAGCGCGAGCCGCTGGCGCACGCCGAATCGATGCTGCTCGTCGACGATGGCGAGGCCCAGCCGGCTGAACTCGACGGCGTCCTGGAACAGCGCGTGAGTACCGATCGCGATTTGGGCGGCGCCCGACGCAATCTCGTCAAGACTCGCACGCTTGTCTTTGCGCGGCAGGTTGCCCGACAGCCAGACCACCTTGATGCCAAGGCCGGCAAGCCAAGTCGAGAATTTGGCGTAATGCTGCTCGCCCAAAATCTCGGTCGGCGCCATCACGGCAACCTGATAACCGTTTTCGAGCGCCTGCAGCGCGGCCAGCGCGGCCACCACGGTCTTTCCGCTGCCGACGTCGCCTTGCAGCAATCGCTGCATCGGATGCGGCTGGGCGAGATCGCGGCGGATCTCGTCTAACGCGCGGGACTGGGCGCGCGTCAATTTGAACGGCAGGCGTGCGAGCAGTTCGCGCGCGACTTGATCGCGGGCAGGCAACGCCGGCGCGCCGACGGTTTTGCGGCGGTCGTAATGAATGCGCATCGACAATTGTTGCGCAAGCAACTCGTCGAACTTGACGCGCCGCCATGCCGGGTGCGTCCTGTCCTGCAGCGCCGCGAGTTCGGCGGCGGGCGGCGGATGATGCAGAAAGGCGACGCTTTCGCGAAATCCCGGCAGCCGGTTTCTTTCCAGCAATTTTGTGGGCAGCGTATCGGCCAGCTCGCTCGCTTTGAGCGCGTCGCGCGTGAACCGCTGCAGGCTCGCCTGGCTCAAGCCGGCGGTAGTCGGATACACCGGCGTCAGCGTGGTGGCCACCGGCGTGTCCTCGCGCACGACGCGATAGCGCGGGTGGACCATCTCGGCCCCGAAAAATCCCTGGCGGATTTCGCCGAACAAGCGCACGCGCGTGCCCGGCGCAAGCTGCTTGACCTGGCTTCCATAAAAGTTAAGAAAGCGCATCACCACCGTGCCCGATGCGTCTTCGACGGTGCACACCAGCTGGCGCTTGGGCCTGTACTTGATCGCGTTGTCGATGACGACCCCTTCGACCAGCGCCGGCGCGCCCTCGGGCGCGTCACTGATCGGGTACAGGCGCGTTTCGTCGTCGTAGCGCATCGGCAGATGCAGCACGAGATCGAACTCGCGATGTATGCCGAGCTTCGCGAGCGCGGCGATGGCGGCCTTGTTATAACCGGCCAGCGAAGCGTGCGGCGCGGCGGCCACGAGTTTAGGGCGCGCCGGTTTGACGCGCTTCACCGCCTTGCGCTTCATGCCACCGGCCTTACGCCAGATTCAGGACGGCATCGACCTCGACCTGCGCACCGCGTGGCAGCCCCGCTACGCCGATCGCCGCGCGCGCGGGATAGGGCTGCGTAAAGTACGTCGACATGATTTCGTTCACGCGCGCAAAGTTCGCCAGATCGGTCAGGTAAACCGTCACCTTGACCGCGTGATCGAGGCGCGCGCCGGCTTCGGCCGCCACCGCCTGCAGATTCTGGAATACCCGATGGATTTGCGCGTCGACGCCGTCGACGAGCTGCATGGAAGCAGGATCGAGGCCGATCTGGCCGGATAAATACACCGTGTCGCCGCACCTTATCGCCTGCGAGTACGTGCCGATCGCCTGCGGCGCTGCTGCCGTATGGATTGCCTGCTTCATCATGCCTCCGTTTGGTTCCCGCGGTGGAACTGCGCTATCATGATGCCTGCACGGTCGGAATTCAATCGCGGCCGCCCGCTCCCCCTCCCTCCATTCCCGTGACCTCCGCTGCCCTCGCCAGACCCTCAATCCCGGTCGCGTCTGCAGCTAACGACAGGGTCGCCGCCGCAAGGGCCGGCGCACAACGCCGCGCTTGACGCCGCTCGATGCCCGCGCCTAAGAATCTGCGGCGACTGATCACCGGCGCGCCGCTCGATCCGCTCGATCCCAATACGCGCCAGCACGTCGCGCTGATTGCATTTTTTGCGTGGGTCGGTCTCGGCGCGGACGGCTTGTCGTCGTCGTGTTACGGGCCGGAAGAAGCGTTTCTGGCGCTGGGCAGCCACACGCACTTCGGCCTTTATCTCGCGGTCGCGATCGCGGTCACCGTCTTCATCATCTCGCTCGCGTATAACCAGGTCATCGAGCTCTTTCCGAACGGCGGCGGCGGCTACAAGGTCGCAACCAATCTGCTCGGCCCGCATGCCGGCCTCGTGTCCGGCGCGGCGCTCATCGTCGACTACGTGCTGACGATTGCAATATCGATTGCCAGCGGCGCCGATGCAATGTTCAGCCTGCTGCCGCTTGGCTTGCACAGCTACAAGATAGGCATCGAATTCGCCGCGATCATCCTGCTGGTGGCGCTCAATCTGCGCGGCATGAAAGAGGCGATCAAATTCCTGCTGCCGATCTTCATCGGCTTCGTGGTCGTGCACGTGGTGCTGATCTGTTACGGCATCTACGCGCACGCCGACCGCCTGCCCGCGCTGATTCCCGATACGCTGAGCGAGTCCGCGGGCCTCGCGCGCGAGACCGGCTGGATTTTCGTGGTCTCGACGATACTGCTCGCCTATTCGCAGGGCGGCGGCACTTACACCGGCCTCGAAGCGGTGTCGAATAACGTCAACACGCTCGCCGAACCGCGCATCGCGACGGGCAAGTGGACGATGTTCTACATGGCAACGTCGCTCGCGTTTACCGCCGGCGGCATCATGCTGCTCTATCTGCTGTGGAACGTCACGCAGAGCCCCGGCCAGACGCTCAACGCGGTCGTATTCAAATCGATCATCGATCATTTCGATCTCGGCGGCGTCGTCGTCAACAGCGGCGCGTTGATCGGCGTGCTCGTACTCGAGGCCGGCCTGCTGTTCGTCGCCGCCAACACCGGCTTCCTGGGCGGCCCCGCCGTGCTGTCCAACATGGCGGCCGACTCCTGGGTGCCGCGCCAGTTCCGCCAGCTGTCGAGCCGGCTTGTCACCCAGAACGGGGTCGTGCTTATGGGCGGTGCGGCGCTCGCGGTGTTGGTGTGGAGCCAAGGCAGCGTCGCCCTGCTGGTCGTGCTCTACAGCATCAACGTGTTCCTCACGTTTTCCATTTCGCTGTTCGGGCTGTGCGTCTACTGGATCAAGAACCGCCGCAACGCGCGCCACTGGAAGCGGCGGTTCGTGCTGTCGGCAACCGGCCTATTCGTGACGAGCGGCATACTGCTCATACTCGTATGGGAAAAATTCGGCACCGGCGGCTGGGTGACTATCGTCATCACCGGCCTGGTGATCACGGTGTGTCTCGCGATCCGCTGGCATTACGACGAGACACGCGAGCAGTTGCGCCAGATCGACCGCCTGTTTGCGGGCCAGCCCGTGCTGCAGGACGCTGCCAACCCGCCCGCGCTCGATCCGCAAAAACCGACCGCCGTATTTTTTGTCGGCAAAAACCGCGGCGTCAGCATGCACGCGCTGCTGTGGGTGCAGCGGCTCTTCCCCGAACATTTCAAGAACTTCATTTTTCTGAGCGTCGGCGAAGTCGACGCGCAGAGCTACGACGGCCAGGGCGCGCTGCGCACGCTGCGCTACGAGATTGAGAACTCGCTGCGCTATTACGTGAACTTCTGCCACAGCCACGGGCTCGCCGCGAAATCGTATCTGGCATTCGGCACCGATCCGGTTCAGGAGCTGATCAAGCTGTCCGACCAGGTATATAAGGAATTTCCGAACAGCGTGTGCTTCGCGAGCAAACTGATCTTCGCGCACGAATCGTTCTTCACGCGCTGGCTGCACAATCAAACAGCGCTTGCGATCCAGCAGCGCCTGCACATCATGGGCCAGCAGATGGTGATCCTGCCGATGAAGGTCGCTTAAAAGCGGACTGCAAAGCAGCCGCGTTAAGTGCGCAAATTGGAGCGGACAACGTTCCAGCGTTGCCGCTCAATTCGCGCTCTGCTTTTAGGCCGGGAGTTTGAGCACGTACTTGGCGAGGATGTTGCGCTGGATCTCGCTCGAACCGCCATAGATGGTGCCCGGCCGCGCGTAATAGAACGGGCTCAGCACGTCCACCTCCGCGCCATCCATCGAGTGCTCGCCCGGCATGCCGCCGTATTCCTGCGCGGTCTCAATCAAAAGATCGGTCAGCCGCTGCCACGATTCCATCGCCCAGATCTTGAGCATCGAAACTTCCTGTCCGAGTTCTTCGCCGCGCTTGACGACTTCGACGTAGCGCGCGTACAGCGATCCCAAATCGGCTAAGTCGAGCTCGAGCGCGGTGAATTTATCGACGAAACCCGGATCGTTGAACAAGCCTTTCGCCCGTGCGAGCTGCTCGAGCCGCTTCAATGCATATTGCGGCCGGCGCGGGCTGCCGATGTTGATGCGCTCGAACGACAGCAGCGCCTTGGCGACCGTCCAGCCCTTGTTGAGGCCGCCGACCAGGTTGACCTGCGGTACCCGCACGTTCTCGAAAAACACTTCGCAGAACTCTTCGTGACCGGCGATGTTCCGGATCGGCCGGATGGTGATGCCCGGCGATTTCGCGTCGATCAGCAGGAAGCTGATGCCTTCCTGTTTCTTGCCTTCCTTGCTCGTGCGCACCAGCGTGTAGAGATGGGTCGAGTCGTGCGCGAGCGTCGTCCAGATTTTCTGGCCGTTGACGATGAAGTCGCTGCCGTCGGGCACCGCCGAAGTCATGAGACTCGCGAGATCCGAGCCGGCATTGGGTTCCGAATAGCCCTGGCCCCAGATGTGCTCGCCCGACAGGATTTTCGGCAAGTAGTATTTTTTTTGTTCGGCGCTGCCGTATTTCATGATGATCGGCCCGACCTGCACGATGCCATGGTCGGGCACGCGCGACACGCCGTAGCGTTCGCTCTCCTCCAGCAGGATCAGCATCTTGCCGGTGTCGAGCCCCATGCCGCCGTATTCGCGCGGCCAGTTGGGCGCTATCCAGCCGTGGCGGGACAGCGTCAAATACCAGTCCATCATGTCGGCAAGCCGCGCGCGCCGCAACACAAAACGCAGATGCGGCGGATAGTGCTCGGCGAAAAATTCGCGCACCTTGGCGCGGAATTCCTCGTCGCTCAGCGCGTTGAAATCGGGCGGTGTCATCAGTCGAATTATTCGTGGTTCGCGGCGGCGAGTTCGGCGTAACGCCGGCGATGCTGCGCGGCGTTGCCGAGCCAGGCCGACAATGTCAGCGCGCGTTTCAGATAGAGCCCGGCGTCGTATTCGTCGGTGAAGCCGATCGCGCCGTGGATCTGGATCGCTTCGCGCGTTATGCGCAGGCCTGCCTCCGAGCAGCGCGCCTTGACGCGGCTGGCCATCGCGCTGCGCCGCGTGCCGGATGCGCCGGCATCGAACAGTGCGACGGCGTCGTCGAGCACCGCGGACGACAGCTCGCGCTGAATATGCAAATCGACCGCGCGGTGCGCGAGCGCCTGGAAACTGCCGATGGGCTTGCCGAACTGCACGCGCGTTTTCATGTAGTCGACGCTCATGTCGAGCGCGCGGCCCATGACGCCCGACATCTCGGCGCCGGCCATCACGAGCGTCGTGTCGAGCGCCGCCAGCAGCGCTTCCGACGCACACGCGGCCGACGCGAGCAGGTGATTCTTCGGCACGACGACGTCGTTCAGGCGCAACGTGCCCGTCATGCGGCCATCGGCGAGCGGCTGCAAATCGAGCGCCAGACCGCTCGCTTGCGCCGGTACCCAATACAACGCGAGCCCCTCGGGCGATTGCCCCGATACGACAAAACCATCCGCGCCGGCACCGCCAGCGACAAAGTTCTTTTGGCCATTAAGCTTGATCGCCGCTTCGAAGGGTTCGGCGCGCAGCGCGACCGCCGTCGCATCGAGCGCGCCGGGACGCTCCTGCCAGGCGAGCGCCGGAATTAAAGCGCCCGCGACCAGCGATTCGAGGAGTTCGCGCTTGAGCGTTTCATTGTCGCCGCGCGCAATCGCGCCGGCGGCCAGCACCGCGGCGGCCGTCAACGGTTCAGGCGTCAACGCGCCGGCGGTGCCGGCGGCGACGATGGCCATTTCCGTGCAACCGAGACCGAGTCCGCCATATTCTTCGGGCACCAGGATGCCCAGCCAGCCGAACTCGGCCATCTGCTGCCAGACCGGGCGCTCGAAGCCCGGCTGGGTGTCGCGCAAGCGGCGCACGCGCTTGATGTCGGTGCCGCGCTTGACGAAATCCGCGACGCTGTCGCGCAGCATGCGCGCGTGGTCGTTACCCGAAGCTGACGTTTGCGAATCGGCGGCCAAGTCGTTACTCCGCGGATGGATGATGCTCGTTAATCGGCGCTCTGCACCGCCGACGGGAGGCGTTTATGAGTACGGATTTTAAACGGGATGGTGGAGAAGAGGAGGATCGAACTCCCGACCTCCGCATTGCGAACGCGGCGCTCTCCCAGCTGAGCTACTTCCCCAAGATAAGCCGTTATTTTAGCAGCAATTGATGGCGGCGGGAAAGGCCGCCCGGGGGCAGTTTCGCCGGCGTGCACGCTATAATTCGTGCTTTGCCGCAGGGAGAATGCACGCATGGCCACTCAGGACACCGCGCCACCCCGAATCACGCCGCCGTACGGTTTTCAGGAAGTCATCGCGTTGACCAAGACCCATCGCGTGCTGCTGCCCAAAGGGCCGACGGTGCCGGTCGTGTTCCGCAGCATGAATCCAATTCCGGTCAGCTATACCGAGTTCCCGATCGCGAGCCGCGACTATCCGGTGATTTTCATCAGCGGCGACGAAGGCAAATCCTATGCGCCCATGCTGGTATTGGGACTCGCGGCCCGGCAGAACCTCTTCGTGCTGTGGGACGACACCTGGGACCGCCGCGTGTATTTGCCGGCGTACGTGAGGCGCTTTCCGTTCTGCATGACGCGCGTGATGGTCGACGGCAAGGAGGCGCCGGAACGCGTCGCGTGCGTCGAGAAAATCGCGATCAACGACAAAGGCGAAAAGCTATTCAACGACAAGGGCGAGGCGCTGCCGGAATGGCAGCAGCGCGAGAAGCTGCTGTTCGAATTCGAAGCCGACCTCGGGCGCACCGACGAGATGTGCAAGTTGCTCGCGCAGCATCAGCTGCTCGAGCCTTTTACGATGCAGGCGACGCCCAACAACGGCGAGCCGTTGCAGTTGACGGGCATGTACCGCGTGTCGGAAGAAAAGCTCGCGCAGCTCGATGGCACGGTGATGAAGGATCTTGCCGCCAAGGGCGTGCTCGGGCGTATTTACGCGCACCTGATCTCGCTCGACAATTTCCGGCGGCTGCTCGACCGCCGCGCGGCACTGGCAAACCGTGCGCAGCAGGCCACGTCGGGCGCAAAGAAATTGACCTAGGCGCGACGGTACGACCACGCCAGCATCAGCAGGCCGGCCACCACCATCGGCAGCGACAGCCACTGGCCCATCGTCAGCCCGAATGCGAGCAGGCCCAGAAAGCTGTCGGGCTCGCGCGTGAACTCGACGGCAAATCGAAACAATCCATAGCCAATCAAAAAGCACGCTGATACGGCGCCGCGTGGCCGCGGTTTCGCCGCGAACCACCACAGCACGCAGAACAACACCACGCCTTCGAGCGCGAACTCGTACAGCTGCGACGGGTGGCGCGGCACCCGGTCGACATTCGGAAATACCATCGCCCACGGGCCGGTGGTTGCGCGGCCCCATAACTCGGCATTGATGAAATTGCCGAGCCGGCCGGCGCCCAGCCCCAGCGGCACCAGCGGCGCGATAAAGTCGGTGATCGCGAGCCAGCGGAGCCCGCGCGATTTCGCAAACCACCACATCGCGATAATCACGCCCAAAAAGCCGCCGTGAAACGACATGCCGCCTTCCCACACGTAAAAGATTTTCCACGGTTCGGCGACGTAATCGCCAAGTTTGTAGAAGAGCACGTAGCCGAGCCGGCCGCCGAGTATCACGCCGAGTATTCCGTAAAACAGCAGGTCGTCGAAATGCTGCCGCGTCATGCCGGTATGGGGGCGCGTCTTGAGCGCATAGCGTCCCGCGAGCCAGAGCAGCGCGAAACCAACCAGGTACATGAGGCCGTACCAGCGTATCGCGAGGGGCCCGAAGAGATGGATCGCGACCGGATCGAACTGCGGATGGACGAGCATTAAGTGGGCGCGGGGCTTTGGGTTAAAATCGTTGCATTATACGTAACACACTTTCAGGGACAGCCCATGGCACTGAATAAACGCAGCCGCTTGATCACGCACGGCGATGCGCGTTCGCCCAATCGCGCCATGCTGCGCGCGGTCGGCTTCGGCGATACCGATTTCGAGAAGCCCATCGTCGGCGTCGCCAACGGCCATTCCAACATGAATCCGTGCAATGCCGGCATCCAGCCGCTGGTCGATCGCGCGATGAGCGCGCTGCGCGAAGTTGGCGCGATGCCGCAGGTATTCGGCGTGCCGACCATTACCGATGGCATCGGCATGGGCACCGAAGCGATGAAGTATTCGCTGGTGTCGCGCGAGGTGATTGCGGATGCGATCGAGACCTCGGTCAACGGCCAGGCGATGGACGGCGTGCTGGTCTGCGGCGGCTGCGACAAGAACATGCCGGGCGGCATGATCGCGATGGCGCGCATGAACGTGCCGGGAATTTACGTCTATGCGGGCACCATCAAGCCCGGCAAGTGGAAAGGCCAGGACCTGACCGTGGTCAGCGCGTTCGAAGCGGTCGGCGCGTTCAGCGCCGGCAAGATGGCGCGCGAGGATTTCATCGGCATTGAGAAGAATGCCTGCCCGTCGGTCGGCGCGTGCGGCGGCATGTTTACCGCCAACACGATGTCGTCGTCGTTCGAGGCGCTCGGCATGAGCCTGCTCGGTTCGTCGCAGATGGCTTCGCCGGACGCCGAGAAAGCCGACTCTGCCGCAGCTTCCGCAGCCGTGCTCGTCAATGCCATCAAGCTCAATTTGCGGCCGCGCGACATCATCACACGCAAATCGATCGAGAACGCCGCGTGTCTGATCATGGCTACCGGCGGCTCGACCAACGCGGTGCTGCATTACCTCGCGATCGCGCACGCGGCAGAGGTCAAGTGGACGATCGACGATTTCGAGCGGGTGCGGCGGCGCGTGCCGGTGGTCTGCGATTTGAAGCCGTCGGGCCGCTTTGTCGCCACGGATTTTCATCGTGCCGGCGGCGTGCCGCAGGTCTTGAAGATGCTGCTCGCGCACGGGCTCCTGCACGGCGGCTGCCTGACAATCACCGGTAAAACGATGGCCGCGGAATTGGCCGCCATTCCAGCGGAACCGCGCACCGATCAAGAGGTCATCCGGCCGTGGAGCAAACCGCTTTATCCGCACGGGCACCTCGCAATATTGAAAGGCAACCTTGCGCCTGAAGGTTGCGTTGCCAAAATCACCGGTTTGAAGTCGCCGAAAATTACCGGCCCGGCGCGCGTATTCGATTCGGAACCGAAGGCGATGGACGCGATTCTCGCCAAGAAAATCAAGGCGGGCGACGTTATTGTGATCCGCTACGAAGGGCCCAAAGGCGGCCCCGGCATGCAGGAAATGTTAGCGCCCACTTCTGCTTTAATCGGCCAAGGGCTTGGCGAGTCGGTTGGCCTGATCACCGATGGGCGCTTCTCCGGCGGCACGTGGGGCATGGTGGTCGGCCACGTCGCGCCCGAGGCGTTTGAAGGCGGCCCGATCGCGCTCGTCAAGGAAGGCGACTCGATCACGATCGACGCGCACAAGCGGCTGATCCAGCTTAACGTGACCTTGAAAGAGCTCGCGCAGCGCCGTAAAAAATGGCGCCAGCCCAAGCCGCGCTATACGCGCGGACTGCTCGCCAAGTACGTACAGCTCGTTTCAACGGCCAGCAAAGGCGCGGTGACCGACTGACGCAAACGCGACGGACCTAAGGGGCGCGTAAGGATGGAATCGATACTGCGTCTGAGTTCGCGTGGGCGGGTGGCCGCCCTGCTGCATTTCGTCGCCATTCTCGTCCTGCTGTTCGTATGCCGGTCCGCGCAATCCGCGACGCCGACCGGCGCGGAATTGCCGGGCAATGACCCCGAGAAGGTGGCGTTCGGCGTCTACATTCAGGATATTTACGGTTTCAACTTCGCCGACGGCAGCTTCCGCATTGCGGGCTACATGTGGTGGAAGTTTCGCAGCATCGAACTCAACCCGCTGGAAAGCGCCGGCATCATCAATGCGCGTGACGTGCGCCTGATTCAGCCCGTGCGCCGGACCATGCCCGACGGCCGGCATTATGTCGGCGCCTCGTTTTTCGCGACCATCAACCAGCGCCTCGATGCCGCCGCCTATCCGTTCGATTCGCATCGGCTGATCTTCACGCTCGAGCACTGGTTTGCAGCCAAAGAATTGCAACTCGTCGCCGATCCGGGCGAGAGCACGCTCAGCAACGAATTATTCTCACCCGGCTGGCGCATTTCTAATCTCGCCGTGAGTGTCGGCGATTACACTTACCCGACTAAATTCGGCTCCGTCGCGGCGGGCGACCAGACATATTCGCGCGTGCAAATTGCGGTCAGCGCCGACCGCAACAGCACCGGTCTCGTGTTCGACGCGTTCATCGGATTTTTTGTGAGCAGCCTTTTGTGCCTGGGATCGTACTTCGTCAATCCGGCGATGTTCGGGGTGCGCTCGACCCTGATCGCGAGCGCGACCTTTGCTGCCATCAGCAACAAATATCTGATCAATTCGCAAATCGACGCGGCGGTGCGCTCGGCGCTCGCCGACCGCGTGGCGCTCGCGGCATTTCTGATGATCGGCGCGCTGCTGGTCACTTCGGTCATTTGCGAGCGCCTACTTGAAGCCGGCCAGGTCGCGCGGGCGACCCGTTTCAATCGCCTGGCCTTTATCGGCGTGGCCATCACCTACGCGGTCGGTATCTCGCTTTCGTTTGCATTGGCCCTATATTCGTAACGCCCGTTTTTGCAAAGTTCGGCCCGTGGATGAGACTTATGCGCCCGGCACGCGATAATGCTCGCGAACGGTACGTCGCGTTGGTAAAGTCGTTACTCGCACTACATTAACTTTTCGTCATGCCTTCACTGATCACCGCAGCCTGGGCCGCCTGGGGTGCCGCCAATCTGCCCGCTTCCGGCAAGTTTGCAGCGGACGATCTCGCCGGCGCCATCGTCAAGCTCGGCATCCGCGTCCCCGCCACCGCGCGCACCGCGGAAACGCTGGGCACTGAACGCGAAGGCACCGGCGTGCTGATTGACGACGCCGGACATATCCTGACCATCGGCTATCTTTTGCTCGAGGCGGAATCCATTCTGGTCGTCACCGCCGATGGCCGCGTGCTGCCTGCAACGGTCGCCGGGTTCGACCACGCGACGGGATTTGGACTCGTGCGCGCGACGCAATCGCTCGATCACCCGGCGGTTACGTTGGGCGCCGGCAGCCCGGTGCGCGAAATGAACACGGTCACCATCGCCGCGCATGCCGGCGCGGGCGGCTGGTCGAATGCGTGCGTGATCAGCCGGCGCGCGTTCACCGGCTGGTGGGAGTACGCGCTCGACCATGCGATCTTCACCGCGCCCGCGCGCGACCAGCACAGCGGCGCCGCGCTGCTCGACGACGCGGGCGAGCTGATCGGCATCGGCTCGCTGTGGGTCGGTGACGCGAGCAATACGGGCGCCGCATTTCCGGGCAACATGTTCGTGCCCGTTGATCTTCTGCTGCCGGTGCTAAATGACCTGAAACAGTTTGGCCGGCGGCGCGGCGCGGCGCGGCCGTGGTTGGGGGTGTATACCGAAGAAGTGCGTCAACACGTCGTCGTGACCCAGGTATTGCGCGATGCGCCGGCTGAACGCGGCGGACTGGCGCGCGGTGACGTGGTTCTTGCAGTCGGCGGCCAGGCGATCGCCAGCCAGGCCGAGTTTTATCAGGCGGTGTGGGCGAGCGGCGCCGCCGGCAGCAAAATCACGCTGCAAATCTGGCGCGCGAAAGTCGTGCGCGAACTGACCGTGCAGTCGATCGACCGCATGGAATATCTGCGGCCATCGCTGCAAAGCTGAACAGAAGCCGTCGCGGCCAGTCCGCGCCGCCACCCATCATCCCGGAACGCCGATGCCCAACCGACTCGCGCACGCAACGAGCCCTTACCTGCAACAGCATGCCGCCAACCCGGTCGACTGGTATCCGTGGGGCGCAGAAGCGCTTGCAGCCGCGCGCGCGCAGGACAAGCCGCTGCTGTTGTCGATCGGCTACTCCGCGTGCCACTGGTGTCATGTGATGGCGCACGAATCGTTCGAGGATCCGGCGGTCGCCGCGCTGATGAACGAATTGTTCATCAACATCAAAGTCGATCGCGAAGAGCGCCCGGATCTCGACCAGATATACCAGGCGGCGCATGCGCTGTTGACGCGGCGTAACGGCGGCTGGCCGCTCACGATGTTTTTGATGCCCGACCAGACGCCTTTTTTCGGCGGCACGTATTTTCCAAAAACGGCGCGCCATGGCATGCCGGGCTTTCTCGACCTGCTGCCGCAAATCGCCGCCGCGTACCGCGACCAGCGCGGCGAAATCGAGCGCCAAAACGTCGCACTGCGCGGCGCCTTCGTGCATACGCTGCCGCCGCCCTCGACGGCCGGCGCGTTGTCGGGCATCGCGCTCGACGTCGCGCTGCGCGAGCTGAAGAATATTTTCGACGAGACCCACGGCGGTATCGGCACGGCGCCCAAGTTTCCGCACCCCGCGGAGCTCGACTTCTGCCTGCGCCGCGCCGCCGACGTGAACGACGCGTACGCGCTGGGCATGGTGCGACTGACGCTGACCAAAATGGCCGAAGGCGGGATTTACGATCAACTGGGCGGCGGCTTCTGCCGCTATAGCGTCGATGGCGAGTGGACGATACCCCACTTCGAAAAAATGCTCTACGACAACGGCCCGCTGCTGCGTCTGTACAGCGAATTGTGGCTGGCGGAACCGCAACCGCTCTACGCCAAAATCGTTGCGGAGACTGCGGCCTGGGTGATGCGAGAAATGCAATCCGTTGAGGGCGGCTATTACTCGTCGCTCGACGCCGACTCCGAGCACGTCGAAGGCAAGTTTTACGTGTGGCTGCCGGACGCGGCCAAACAAATCTTAAGCGCCGACGAATATGCGGTGGCCGCTCCCCATTGGGGGCTCGACGTGCGACCTAATTTCGAGCGCGAATTCTGGCATCTGCGCGTAACCAAACCGCTCGGCATCGTCGCCAAACGCCTGGAACTGCCGGCCGATCGCGCGCAGGCTTTGCTCGATTCCGCGCGCGCCAAGCTTTTCGCTGCGCGCGAATTGCGCGTGCATCCCGGCCGCGACGAGAAAATTCTTGTGAGCTGGAACGCGCTGATGATCAAAGGCATGGCGCGGGCGGCGCGCGTGTTCGGCGATGCGACCTGGCTCGCATCCGCGCACCAGGCCGCCGAATTCATTCGCTCAAAGATGTGGCGCGACGGGCGCCTGCTCGCGACGTATAAAGACGGCACCGCGCATCTGAATGCCTATCTCGATGATTACGCGTTTTTGCTCGACGCGTTGATCGAACTCGTGCAGCACGATTTTCGCGCGGCTGATCTCGAGTGGGCGCGCGCGCTCGCGGACGTACTGCTTGACCAGTTCGAAGACCGCGAGCACGGCGGATTCTTTTTCGTCAGCCACGATCACGAGCAGTTGCTGTATCGCGCCAAGAGCGGCCGCGACCACGCGACGCCATCCGGTAACGGCATCGCGGCGCTTGCGCTGAACCGGCTCGGGCATCTCGCCGGCGAGCCGCGCTATAGCGAAGCCGCGGCGCGCACGCTGCGTGCATTCAAAACCCTGCTGGAGCAAGAACCGATCGCGCACACCAGCCTGTGCGCGGCGCTCGAGGAAGAGCTCGCGCCGCCTGCCGTCGTGATCCTGCGCGGCGACGAGACCGGCGCATGGCAGCGCGAGTTGAACGGCCGCTATCTGCCGCACGTGCTGACGCTGGCGATTCCCTCGGGCCAGTCGGGTTTGCCGGCGACGCTCGCCAAACCCGCCGGCGCGGTGGTCAACGCCTGGGTATGCCGGGGCGTTACGTGTTTACCACCGATTACCGACCGCGCGGAACTGCTATCCGTCCTCACTGCATCCACGCAATCCGCTGGTAAAAGCGTTGGATGAAGCGGGCCGGATTTGCTATGATGCCGGCGGTTTTTTGTATGCACCTCAAAGGAGACCTAATGAAATCGTTTGTGCTTGGCACCCTGGGCGTTATCAGCCTGGTCGCGGCCGGCAGCATTTTCGCCGCCACCGCTGAAGAAACCTACAAGAACGCCTGCGGCACCTGCCACGACGCCGGCGTTGCGAATGCCCCCAAACTCGGCGACAAAGCCGCGTGGGCGCCGCGCGTAAAACAAGGCAAGGACGCGATGTACAAGGTGGCCTTGCAGGGCAAGCCCGGCACGGCGATGGTCGCCAAAGGCGGCTTCGCCAATCTGGCGGACGCCGACGTGAAAGCGGTTGTTGACCTCATGATGGCCAAAGCCAAGTAACGACTCTGGCTGGCGGAAAAAGGGCGCGCCTCGCGGCGGCGCCCTTTTTTTTCGATTGCCGGGTGCAGCGCGCAAATTGACAAGGCTTAAGCGCCTACGGATAATCAATTGTCGCGTTACAACAACTATTTATGCTTACGGGAGACCTCATGAATCGCCTTCAGTCCTTTGCCACCGGAATGTTGTTCGCCAGTGCGTTGCTGATGCAGGGTTGCAGCAAGGAAGAGCCGCCGAAGCCGGCGCCGAAAGCTGAAGCGCCGCCGGCCGAAACCATCGTCAAGATCGGCGTCGCGGCACCGCTGACCGGACCGCAGGCGCATATCGGCACCGACATCAAGAACGGCGTGCAACTCGCGGTCGACGACGCCAATGCCGCCGGTCTCACCATCGATGGCAAGAAAATCAAGCTGCAACTCGTCGCGGAAGACGACGAGGCGAATCCGACCAAGGCCGCGACTGTCGCGCAAAAGCTGGTCGACGCCAAAGTAGTCGCGGTCGTCGGCCACTTCAACTCGGGCGCATCGATTCCGGCCTCGAAAGTTTATTCGGACGCGGGCATTCCGCAGATTTCACCGTCGTCGACCAATCCGAAGTACACGCAGCAGGGCTTCAAGACGACGTTCCGCGTCGTCGCCAACGATGACCAGCAGGGGCCGGTCGGCGGCAAATTCGCGCTTGAAAAACTGAAAGCGAAAAACATCGCCGTGATCGACGACGCGACCGCCTATGGCCAGGGGTTGGCCGACACTTTCGAAGCAACGGTCAAGGCCGGCGGCGCGAAAGTCGCCGCGCGCGAGCACACGACGGACAAGGACACCGATTTCAAGGCGATCCTGACCAAGATCAAGGGCAAGAAGCCGGACCTGATATTTTTCGGCGGCATCGATCCGCAGGCCGGCCCCATGGTCAAGCAGATGAGCGAGCTCGGCATCAAGGCCAAATTCATGGGCGGCGACGGCATGCAGACACCCAATTTCATCAAGCTCGCGGGCGATGCATCGGCCGAAGGCACGATGGCGTCGATGCCCGGCCTGCCGAAGGATCAGATGCCGGGTGGCGCCAAGTTCCTCGAGAAATTCAAAGGCAAATTCAATACCGAAGTGGAACTGTTCGCGCCGATGGGCTACGACGCGGTATTCGTGTTCGTCGAGGCGATGAAGCGCGCGAAATCGACCGACCCCGCGAAATTCCTGCCCGAAGTGGCCAAGACCGATTACAAGGGCGTGATCGGGCCGATAGCATTCGACGACAAGGGCGACCTCAAGAATGGCCCGATCACCGTTTACGTGGTGAAAGGCGGCAAATGGGAAACCATGGAAGTCGTGACGCCGGGCGGCGCGCCCGAGGCGAAACCGGCGGATGCGCCGGCGCCCGCGGCGGCAGAACCGGCCAAAGCGGCCGAACCCGCCAAGAAATGATGGCAGGTTGAACTTAACTTCATCGTATGCAAACGGCACCTGCGGGTGCCGTTTTGCTATGGACGCGCGGTAGCCGCATGGACATATTTCTGCAGCAAATAATCAACGGCCTGGTGCTGGGCAGCATCTATGCACTCGTCGCGCTGGGCTACACGATGGTTTACGGCATCCTGGGTCTCATCAATTTCGCGCACGGCGATCTCGTGATGGTCGGTGCGCTGGTCGCCTTGACCATATTGCAATCGCTGTTCGGCTCGACCCTGCCGGTGTCGCTGGCAATTACCTGCGCGACGCTCGCGGCCATGCTCGTCTGCATGACGCTGGGGGTGACGATCGAGCGAGTTGCCTACCGGCCGCTGCGCCGCGCGCCGCGGCTCGCGCCGCTGATTACGGCCATCGGCGTGTCGATCCTGCTCCAGTATTCGGCGGCGCTCGTCTGGTCCAAGCAGTACATTTCGCTGCCCGAAATTTTGAGGCCTGCGCAGTTCACGGTGGGCGGCGCGAGCTTCACCGATTTGCAGGCGTTCATTTTTCTGCTCGCGTGCGCTCTGATGGGCGCGCTCCTGTGGTTCATCAAGCACACGCGGCTCGGCAAAGCGATGCGCGCAACCGAGCAAAATCCGAACGTGGCGGGGCTGATGGGCATCGACATCAACCGCATCGTGGCGTTCACCTTTCTGCTGGGCTCGGCGCTGGGCGCAGTCGCCGGCGTCATGGTCGTGCTCTACTACGGGCTCGGCCACTACTACATGGGTTTCATGCTGGGCTTGAAGGCGTTTACGGCGGCGGTGCTGGGCGGTATCGGCAAGGTGCACGGCGCGATGCTGGGCGGGCTCCTGCTCGGATTGATCGAGAGTCTCGCGTCCGGCTACATCGGCGATTTGACCGGTGGCGTGCTCGGCAGCAATTACCGCGATGTGTTTGCCTTCCTGGTGCTGGTGGTCGTGCTGGTGTTCCGGCCGTCGGGATTGGTCGGCGAATCCGCGAGCGAACGGGCGTAACGCGCGATGAATAATCTGGCCGGGGGGCACTGGGCGCGATTCCGGCACGACCGCCGCACGCTGTGGGCCGCCTATGCCTTGATCGCATTTGCGCTCGTCGCGCTGCCGTTTGTCGTGGACGCAACACTCGGCCGCACGTGGGTGCGCATCATCGACGTGGCGCTGCTCTTCACCATGCTGGCGCTCGGGCTCAACATCGTGGTCGGCTACGCGGGGTTGCTCGACCTGGGTTACGTCGCTTTCTTCGCGGTCGGCGCGTACTGCTACGCGCTGCTGGCCTCGCCGCAGCACGCGATACACGCGCCGCTGCTCGTGCTGCTGCCGCTGGGTGCTTTGGTCGCTGCCGGTTTCGGCGTTCTGCTCGGCGCGCCGACGCTCAAGTTGCGCGGCGATTATCTCGCGATCGTCACGCTGGGATTCGGCGAAATTATCCGCATATTCCTGAACAATCTGAACCGCCCGTACAATCTGACCAACGGGCCGCAGGGCATCACGCTGGTCGATCCGCTGCATATCGGCGACTTCGCGCTGAGCAAGACGTATACGCTCGGCGGACTCACGTTCGCGCCGGTCCACAATTACTATTTCGTGTTTCTCGCGTGTGCCGTGCTGATCATGCTGGTCTCGGTGCGGCTCGAGGATTCGCGCATCGGCCGCGCGTGGATCGCGATTCGCGAGGACGAAACCGCGGCGCGTGCGATGGGCATCAATACCCGCAACATCAAATTGCTCGCGTTCGCGATGGGCGCCACTTTTGGCGGAATCTCCGGCGGCCTGTTCGCCGCATTTCAAGGCTTTATCAGCCCGGAAAGTTTCACCCTGCTCGATTCGATCATGATCCTGTGCATGGTCGTGCTGGGCGGAATGGGCCATGTTCCCGGCGTGGTGCTCGGCGCGATCTTGCTGACGGCGCTACCCGAGGCGCTGCGCTACGTCGGGCCGTTGCAAAGCGACTGGTTCGGCCGCGTATTCATCGACCCCTCCGATTTGCGCATGCTGCTGTTCGGCCTCGCACTCGTGCTCATGATGCTGTTCCGTCCCGCCGGCCTGTGGCCGTCCAAGGTGCGTAAACGCGAACTTTCGACGTGAAAAACCTACTGGAAGCCAGGGCCATTACCAAGCGCTTCGGCGGGCTCGAAGCCTTGACCGACGTCGCGCTGACGATAGCGCGCGGCGAAATCTACGGCCTGATCGGCCCCAACGGCGCGGGTAAGACCACGTTCTTCAACGTGCTCACCGGCTTTTACCACGCCGATGGCGGCGACTTTCTATTCGACGGCGCACCGCTCAAAATCACCGCCCCGCATGAAGTGGCCGCGGCAGGCATCGCGCGCACGTTTCAGAACATCCGGCTATTCGGCAACATGACCGCGCTGGAAAATGTGATGGTCGGCCGGCACGTGCGCACCGTGGCGGGCGTGTTCGGCGCGGTGCTGCGCACGCGTCACGCGCGCGACGAAGAGCGGGCCATTCACACCCGCGCGCGCGACCTGCTCGAGTACGTCGGCGTGGGCGCGCGCCAGCACGATCTCGCGAGCAGCCTGCCCTACGGCGATCAGCGCCGCCTGGAAATCGCGCGCGCGCTCGCGACCGACCCTAAGCTGCTCGCGCTCGACGAACCCGCAGCCGGCATGAACGCCACTGAAACCGCGACGCTCAAGCAGTTGCTCGAACGCATCCGCGCCGACGGCACGACCATCCTCTTGATCGAGCACGACGTGAAGCTCGTGATGGGCTTGTGCGATCGCGTCGCCGTGCTCGATTACGGCCGCAAGATCGCCGAGGGCGCGCCGGCCAGCGTCCAGCGCGATGCCGCTGTCATTGCGGCTTACCTGGGCGGCGCGCTTGTCTAACCGTTGCGACCGCGCGACCGCGCCCGACCGGCGGGCATCGCATGCGTGACGCCGGCAAAGTGCAGCCATTGCTCGAAGTCATCGGCCTCAAAGTCGCTTATGGCGGCATTAACGCCGTCAAGGGAATCGACTTTGCGGTTGCCGCCGGCGAGATGGTCACGCTGATCGGCGCCAACGGCGCGGGCAAGACCACGACGTTGAAAGCGTTGACCGGCCTGGTCCACCCCAGCGCGGGCCGCGTCCGCTACAATGGCGCGGATATTACCGCCCTGCCGTCGCATCGCCTGGTCGCGCTCGGCATCGCGCTGGTTCCGGAAGGCCGGGGCGTGTTTCCGCGCCTGACGGTCGAAGAAAACATCGACATGGGCGCTTATTGCCGTGACGACAAACGGGAGATACGGGCCGATCATGAGCATGTGCTTACGCTGTTCCCCCGGCTCGCTGAGCGCCACCAGCAGGCGGCCGGCACGCTGTCGGGCGGCGAACAGCAGATGCTTGCCATCGCGCGCGCGATCATGGGCCGGCCGCGGCTCCTGCTGCTCGATGAGCCGAGCATGGGATTGGCGCCCTTGATGGTGCAGAAAATATTCGAAACCATCCGCGCAATCGCCGCGACCGGCGTCACGACGCTGCTCGTCGAGCAAAATGCCAAGCTCGCGCTCGAACTGTGCGATCGCGGCTACGTAATGGAAAGCGGCGAGATCACGTTGACCGACCGCGCGCCGGCGCTGCTCGCCAATCCGCGCGTGCGGCGTGCGTATCTGGGAGAGTAAGCGAGCTTATGAATAAATCCGAAGCTCTGCACACCGCGCTGCTCTGCGTCGGCGCGGCGGCGCTCGCCGGAGCGCTGGCATTTCTATACAACAAGACCCAGGCGGTCGACTTAAGGCAGCAAAATGAGATTCTGGGCTATTTGCGCGAGTTGCGAGACATCGACAGCCGCTGGGACGTAGACGTCATGCGCGCGCGCGCCGATTTCGCGGCGGCAGAACTGCCCGCCCCTAACCGCGCGGCGAGTGCCGCCAAAGCGCTCGATAACCTGACCGCCGCTTCGCAACGCACGCCGAGCAACGCGCTGAGCGCGGCGCTGCCCGAGCTGCGCGCCGCCGTCGAGCAAAAAGCCCGGCTCGTCGAGCAATTCAAGACGGAAAATTCCGCCGCGCAATCAGCCGTGCGCGACATACTCAAAGGAACGGCCGAAGTCGGCTCGGCGGCGGCAACCTTGAAGCCGCATCCGCCCACGCTCGATTCCGCGTTGGCGACGTTGTCAGCCGTTGCCCCGCTGTATTACTGGCTCGCCCAGGACAGCCAGCGCGCGAACCTCGAAGCAGCCGCTGCTGCGCTAAAAACAGTGCCTGACGCCCTCCGCGAGCACGCCGTCAAGCTCGACGGCGCCGTGCAAACGCTGCTCAAAGCCAAGCCGGCCGAACAAGCCATTTTCCCGAAACTGATGCTGCTGACATCCGGTCCGCGGCTCGAAAACCTCACCTTTTCGGTCAATCGGGAAGTCGAAGCTGAACTCGCCGACAAGGAGCGCTACCGCGTCTACCTGATCGCTTACGCCGGCGCGCTGCTCGTGCTGCTGGCCTACTTCGGCGGCAACCTCAAAGCCGCGAACCTTGACCTGGAACGCCGCGTCCAGTTGCGCACGCGCGAATTGTCCGAAGCACTCCAGCATCTGAAGGACTCCGAGGCCCAGCTGATTCAGTCGGAAAAAATGTCGTCGCTCGGCCAGATGGTCGCCGGCGTGGCGCATGAGATCAACACGCCGCTTGCCTATGTGAAAAACAGTCTCGGTACGGTCGCCGACAAACTGCCTACGCTCACCGACACGCTCTTGAACTGCGAAAAGCTGCTGGCCCTGCTACAGGCCGGCAATGACGCGGCCGGGCTCTCGCGGCAATTCGCGGTGGTGTCCACGCAACTTGGGCAGTTAAAGCAGCAAGGCGTGCTCAACGAGTTGAGCGGCCTGGTCAACGATGGCCTTTACGGTACCGGCCAGATGGCCGAAATCGTCGGCAACCTCAAGGACTTCAGCCGGCTCGATCGCAGCAAGGTCACGAGCTTCAACTTGAACGACGGCCTGCAAAGCACGCTGCTGCTCGCCAAGCACCTGCTGAAATCGGTGACGGTCAACAAGGCGTTTGGCGACATTTCGCCTATCGTGTGCTCGCCGTCGCAAATCAATCAGGTGTTTTTGAATCTGATCACCAACGCCGCGCAGGCGATGGGCGAGCGGCCGGGGAAGATCATGCTGACGACCCGCGACGACGGCGACGGCGTCAGGGTCGAAGTCGAGGACGACGGCAACGGCATTCCGCCGGACGTGCTGCCGAAGATCTTTGATCCGTTTTTCTCGACCAAGGAAATCGGTAAGGGTACCGGTCTGGGCTTGTCGATCTCGTACAAAATCGTGCAGCAGCACGGCGGGCGCATCGACGTCGACTCCGAAATCGGCCGCGGCACCCTCTTCACCATTTGGCTGCCGTTCAAGCCGCCGGCCGACGCGAGCCTAGCCGCCTGACCGCTCGCCATGGCCGCACCGCAAAAAATAGGCAAGTACGACATCCAGGACGTCCTCGGCAAGGGCGGCATGGGCAGCGTTTATCGCGGGTTCGATCCCGCGATTTCGCGCGCGGTAGCCATCAAGGCCATTTCCAAGGGTATGGTCGGCGAGGAAGACTTAAAGCACATCATGCAGCGCTTCCGCCACGAAGCCCAGGCGGTCGGCCGGCTCGTACATCCGCGCATTGTGCAGATTTACGACTTTGGCGAGGACGAAAACGTCGCTTACATCGTGATGGAGCTGGTCAACGGCAAAACGCTCGCCCAGCATCTGCAGCAGGAACTCGTCTATGAAATGCGCGAGGTCGCTGAAATCATCCATCAGCTGCTCGACGGACTGGCCCACGCGCACGCTGCCGGCGTGATCCATCGCGACGTCAAGCCGTCCAACATTCTGATCAACAACGACGGCCGCATCAAGATCAGCGATTTCGGCATCGCGCGCATCGAGTCCTCGCAATTGACGCAAGTCGGCGACGTGCTCGGCACGCCGCATTACATGGCGCCCGAGCAATTCATGGGCGCGGACATCGGTCTTCAGGCCGACCTGTATTCGGTCGGGGTAATCGCGTACGAATTGCTCGCCGGCCGCAAGCCGTTCATCGGCAATTCCGCGAAAGTCATGCATCAGGTGATGAACCAGGTGCCCGTCAACCCGTCCACCCTGAACTCGAAATTGTCGCCGCTGCTCGACCGTGTGCTGCAGAAGGCGCTGTCCAAGAAACGCGAAGACCGGTTCCAGAACGCGCGCGAATTCGCCGACGCCTTCCAGGCGGCGATCGATGCTTCGCTTGCCGTAAACGGGGCGGCACCCGCCGCGGCGGCGCCCGACGCCGCCGCGCTCTTGCAAGCCGCGCGCCTGCTGACCACCGCCGCACCGGCCGCCGCCACGACGGGCGAGCGCGACGTCTCGATGTTTCTAACCGGTGACAGCGCGATCAGTCTCGACACCGGCATCAAACAGGCGCGCCTGCTGCTGGTCGACGACGAGGAACGCATTCTGAGTGCGTTGAAATCGCTGTTTCGTCAGCGCTACCACGTGTTCACCACGACCGACGGCAACAAGGCGCTCGATTTCATGGGCAAGTATCACGTGCATGTGATCATCAGCGATCAGCGCATGCCGATCATGCCCGGCGTCGAGCTGCTGCGAAGGTCGCAGGGCATTTCACCTACGAGCGTGCGTATTCTGCTCACCGGCTATTCCGATCTCGCCTCCATCGTCGGCTCGATCAACGACGGCGAGGTCTACCGCTTCATCAGCAAACCGTGGGACAACACCGATCTGCAGACCATCGTCGCGGAGGCAGCGACCATCGGCCTGCAGCTCGCCGATACCAAGACGCCTGCGGCCGCGTTGCCGAAAAAAATGGCTGCCGGCGTGCTCGTGATCGATCGCGACGAGGAGATTTATCGCGTAGCGCGCGAACTGCTTGGCGGTTTATGTCCGGTCGTGTACGCCGCCGATGCGGATGCCGCGGTTGCAGTCATGCAAGCGCAGGAAATCGCGGTCGTGATCACGGACGTCGAAGCCGGTCAGGGCCAGCTAACCGAGATGCTGAAACTGCTGAAGCGTGAAAATCCGCAAATCCTGACCATCGTCGCCACCTCGGCGTCGGACGCGGAGCTCGTGATCGAGCTCATCAACGAAGCGCAGATTTTCCGCTTCCTGAACCGGCCGGTGAACGTAAAGCTGTTGAAGGGGCACTTAAACGCCGCCTTGCAGCGCTACCTGACTTACAAACAAGTGCCTGATCTGGTCAAAGCCCATACCGTGCAGCCGGCGATCGCCTCGCCGAACTCCTCATTCGGCCAGCGCATTCGCGACGGCATTAAGGCATTGCGCGGACGCTGGTTCGGCGCCAACTAACAGCGATCCCAAAGGGGGCCTCTTTTGCCGCCCGATAAAAGCGCGCGCAGAGCATCGCAACGGACGCCGACGCTCAGAGCCAGTTCTTGCCGATGAGAAACTCGCTCAACAGCGCCGCTTCCGTGCTGCCGGGCGCGGGATGCCAGTCGTAGCGCCATTTCACGACCGGCGGCAACGACATTAGGATCGATTCGGTGCGCCCGCCCGATTGCAGGCCGAACAAGGTGCCGCGGTCCCACACCAGGTTGAATTCAACGTAGCGGCCGCGCCGATACGCCTGCCAGTCGCGTTCGCGCTCGCCATAAGCGACCGCTTTGCGACGCTCGAGCAGCGGCACGTAGGCGTCCAGAAAATGGTCGCCGACGCTTTGCTGCAGCTTGAAGCAGGTTGCAAAGTCGGGCGTATTCAGGTCGTCGAAGAAGATCCCGCCGATGCCGCGCGGCTCGGCCCGGTGCTTGAGAAAAAAATAGTCGTCGCACCATTTTTTGTAACGCGGATAGACGTCTGCGCCAAACGGCGCGAGCGCGTCGCGGCAGGTGCCATGAAAGTGGATCGCATCGTCGGCGTAGCCGTAATAAGGCGTGAGATCCATGCCGCCGCCGAACCACCATACCGGCGCTGCGGCGCCCGCTGCATGCGCAATGAAAAACCGCACGTTCATGTGTACGGTCGGCGCGTACGGGTTGCGCGGATGCAAAACGAGGGATACGCCGAGTGCGTCCCAGGCGCGGCCGGCGAGCTCGGGGCGCGCCGCCGTGGCCGACGGCGGCAGAGTCTTGCCCGTGACGTGCGAGAAATTGACGCCGCCGCGCTCGAATACGCCGCCCTCCTCGATTACGCGGCTGACACCGCCACCGCCTTCGGGACGCTGCCAGGTATCGGCGCGAAATGGCTGGCCGTCGATCGCCGCGAGCGCGGCGGCGATGCGCTCCTGCAGGCCAGTCAAATATCGCCTGACTGCCGCGAGGTCGACGGACGACGGAATGGCGCTCAAGTCAGTTCGCGCTCTTCTTGAGACCCAAGGACTGAATGACCACCGCGAGCTCGTTGTCCTCCTTCGCGATCAGGCGGCCGAATTCGGCGCCCGGCAGAAAAGCCGGCGCCACCGACAGGTTGTCACACGCTTTGACGAATTCGGCGCCCGCGACGGTCTTGCGTATCGCGTCTTCGAGCTTTGCAACGGCCGCGGCGGGCGTGCCTTTGGGCACCGCGATCCCGCGCCACGCGTCTGCCGCGATGTTGACACCCTGCTCGGCCGCGGTCGGCACGTCGGCAAACGCCGGGTCGCGCCGCGCCGACAGGGCCGCGACGACGCGCACGTTGCCGTTGCGCACCAGCGCGGCGAGCGCGCCGGGCAATTGCATGACGGTATTCACGTGCCCGCCGAGCAGGCTGGGCACGACCTGCGCGGCGCCGAAGGGCACGTCGGTGACCTCGACTCCGGCCGCCTTGAACAGCATGACAGCGGAGAAATGCGTATGGCTGCCGGCGCCGGAGTTGCCCACGGTCAATTTGCCCGGATTGCTTTTGGCATAGGCGACAAGGTCGCGCAAGTCCTTCCACGGCGCATCGCTTTTGACGACCAGGAGCGGCGTCTCGATCAGCACGCGCGCCACCGGCGTGAACGCGCGGTAATCGAATGCCATCATGCCCATATGAAAAGTCGTGGAGATCGAATTCGAGTTCCACACGAGGTGATGGCCGGCAGCACTTTGCGCCGCCACGTACTTGTAGCCGATCGCGCCGCCAGCGCCAGGCCGGTTGACCACCAGCACGTTGGTGTTGAGCTGCTTCGACATGCCGTCGGCGAGCACGCGCGCGGTCACATCGGCGGAGGTGCCGGCCGGAAACAACACCGTCAATTCAATTGGCTTGCCGCCGGGGAAGGCTTCCTGCGCGGGCGCGCCATGCGCAACCGCCGCCAACGCGAGCGCGGCGGCCACCCGCGCATAGAGCGAACGACCCGCGTAGCCGCACATGCTTACTGGTGGACTTTGACGACTACTTTGATCGCGTCGTCGATGCGCTCGCGCGCGTACTTGATCGCGGTCGGCACTTCCGCGAGCGGGAACGTATGCGTGTGGATGAGCTTCGCGTCGAAGCGCTTCTGCGCCATGAACGCGGCCGCGCGATGGGTCGCGCTTTTGCCTTCGCCGCGAATGCCGAACAGATAAATGTTGTTGCGCACGAGGTACGCGACGTCGACAAGCGCCGGCTCGTGCGGAAACGCGGCAAGACAGATGCGGCCGCCGCGGTTTAGCATGCGCGCGGCTTCGTTGACCGCCGTGGGCGCGCCCGAGCATTCGAGCACGTAGTGCGCGCCCTTGCCATGCGTGATGCGCTTGACGGCCTCGACTGCATCTTCGTTGCGCACGTTGATCACGTGGTCCGCGCCGAGTTTCCGGCCGATCTCCAGCCGGTTGTCGCGCGTGCCCGTCAGGATCACCGGCTGCGCGCCGAGCGCTTTCGCGACGCCGACACCCATCAGCCCGATCGGGCCGGGACCCATGACGACCACCGTCTGGCCAGCGATCAGGCCGCCCATCACGTCGAGCCCGTACATTGCCGTGCCGGCGGTGACCACGAGGGTGGCCTCCTCGTCGCTCATGTCGTCGGGCACGTGCACCATGGTGTTGATGTTGTTGACCGCGAACTGCGCGAACCCGCCGTCGGTGGTGAAACCATTGGCGCGGTGGCCCTTGTTGCGGTCGCCGTAGTTCATGCCGTAATTCGTGCACGCGGTGTACATGCCCTCGCGGCAACGCTCGCAGCGCCCGCAACCGGCGTGGATTTCCACCGTCACGCGATCGCCGATGTCGAACTCGTCCACACCGGGGCCGAGCTTGACGACGGTGCCCATGTATTCGTGGCCGGGCGTGAAATTCTTGTTGAACGGAGCGCCGCCCTGGATCAGCGCGGGCGGCCCGCTGTGGATGATTTCGAGATCGGTCGCGCACACCGCGATCGCATCGATGCGCACGAGCACTTCGGCAGCGCCGGGCTGCGGCACGGGCTTATCGACGAGCTTCAATTCATCGGGGTTGCCGAGCACCCAGGCCTTCATGCTGGCGGGGACGGTAAGAGTTTTGGCCGGGCTGGCGTTTGCCATCAATTTCTCCTCTCGCGTTACGCATTGTCGGCGCACGGTTGCATCGGTGGACCGCGCCTCGCGCAGCGGAAAATTATTCTAGCACGCGCTTCCCGGATGCCTGGCGCGCGGCTCAGCGCCGCTGATTGTGCGTCGCGCGATGGCCGATGTCGCGGCGCATCTGCATGCCGTCAAAGCGTATGGACCCGGCGATTTCATACGCGCGGCGTTGCGCCGTCTTCACATTGTGGCCGAGCGCCGCTACGCACAATACGCGGCCGCCGGTCGCAACGATCTGGTCGCCGTCGAGCGCGGTGCCGGAATGAAACACGTGGTAATCGTCACCCGCGGGCGGCAACCCGTTGATCGCATCGCCTTTGCGCGGCGCGTCGGGATAGCCGTGCGCGGCGAGCACCACAGCCAGCGCTGCGCGTGGATCCCATTCGGCTTCGGCTTGGTCGAGCGTGCCGGCGAGCGCGTGGTCGAGCAGCGTCACCAGGTCGCTTTTGAGCCGCAGGATGATCGGCTGCGTTTCCGGGTCGCCCAGCCGGCAGTTGAATTCGACTACGTTGACCTGTCCCGCCTTGTCGATCATCAGCCCCGCATACAGGAACCCGACGAACGGCGAGCCATCCTGTTCCATGCCGGCGATCGCCGGCTTGATGATTTCGCGCATGACTTTCGCGTGCACGCTGGGCGTCACCACCGGCGCCGGCGAATAAGCGCCCATGCCGCCGGTATTGGGCCCGGCGTCGCCGTCTTTGAGCCGCTTGTGGTCCTGGCTCGTCGCGAGCGCCAGCGCGTGCCGGCCGTCAACCATCACGATGAAGCTCGCCTCCTCGCCGTCGAGAAAATCCTCGATGACCACGCGGCTGCCGGCAGCCCCCATCTTGTTGTCGGTCAACATCATGTCGATCGCGTCGTGCGCTTCCTTGAGGCTCGCGGCCACGACCACGCCTTTGCCGGCGGCGAGCCCGTCGGCCTTGATCACGATCGGGGCGCCGCGCCCGTCGATGTATTCGTGCGCGGCCTGCGCGTCGGTAAACGTCTGGTACGCGGCAGTCGGTATGCGATGCCGCTGCATGAAAGCCTTGGCAAAATCTTTGGAGCTTTCGAGTTGCGCCGCGCGCTGCGTGGGGCCAAAGATTTTAAGTCCCGCCGCCTGAAACGAGTCGACCACCCCTGCGGCCAGCGGCGCTTCGGGGCCGACCACCGTCAGCGCGATCTGCTCCTGCTGCGCAAAGGCGACGAGTGCGTCATGGTCGGTGATGTCGACATTCTTGACGCCGTCCTCGCGCGCGGTGCCCGCGTTGCCGGGGGCGACGTAAACCTTGGAGACGCGCGGCGAGCGCGCGAGCTTCCACGCGAGCGCATGCTCGCGGCCGCCGCCGCCGATGACCAGCACTTTCATGGCAAGAGCATCCTTGGCACGCCGTCAGTGCCGGAAATGGCGATGGCCGGTAAACACCATCGCAATGCCGCGCTCGTCCGCCGCCGCGATCACTTCTTCGTCGCGCAGACTGCCCCCCGGCTGGATCACGGCGATGGCGCCCGCCTCCGCGACGACATCGAGGCCGTCGCGAAACGGAAAGAACGCGTCCGACGCCACGACCGAGCCGGCAAGCGCCAGGCCGGCATGCTGCGCCTTGATTGCGGCAATGCGCGCCGAGTCGATGCGGCTCATCTGACCGGCACCTACACCCAGCGTGCGGCCATTCCCGCAAAACACGATCGCGTTGGATTTCACGAACTTGGCCACGCGCCACGCGAACAGGAGGTCGTCCTGTTGCTGCGGTGTCGGCTTTACTTTCGTCACGACTTTGAGATCGGCCGCGCTGACGCTGAAATTGTCGGCGGTTTGCACGAGCAGGCCGCCGCCGACGCGTTTCATCTCGTACGCGTTGGCGCCCGGCGCGAGCGGCACTTCGAGCACGCGCACGTTTTCCTTTTTCGCGAGCACGGCACGCGCGGCAACGTTAACCTGCGGCGCAATCAGCACTTCGACGAACTGCTCGGCAACCGCGGCCGCGGTCGCCGCATCGAGTTCGCGATTGAACGCGATGATGCCGCCGAACGCGGACGTGGGGTCGGTCGCGAACGCCAGGCGATAGGCGGCGAGCGAATCGGCCGCGACGGCGACACCGCACGGATTCGCGTGCTTGACGATCACGCAGGCGGCGTTGTTGCCAACTGAGTCAAACGATTTCACGCACTCCCATGCCGCATCGGCATCGGCGATGTTGTTGTACGAGAGCTCCTTGCCCTGCAGTTGCGCGTAGCGCGCGAGGCTGCCCGGCGCCGGATCGAGGTCTTTATAGAAAGCCGCGCTCTGGTGCGGGTTCTCGCCGTAGCGCAGCGCCTGCGTCAATTCGAAATTGAGGTTAAGCCGCCGCGGAAAAGCCGCGCGCGCGCCATCGCTGCCCAACGCGGTCAGGTAGTTGCTGATTGCGCCGTCGTACGCCGCGGTGTGCGAGAACGCCTTTTGCGCGAGCTTGAAGCGGGTGGTCTCGCCGACGGCGCCGCCGGCCGCGCTCATTTCGGCGAGTATCGCGGCATAGTCCGCCGGATCAGTGACGACCGCGACGTGCGCATGGTTCTTGGCCGCGCTGCGCACCATTGCCGGTCCGCCGATGTCGATATTTTCGATCGCCTCCTCGAGCGTGCAATCCGCACGCGCCACGGCCTGGGCGAACGGATAGAGGTTGACGACCACGAGGTCGATCGTTGTGATACCTGCGCCGCGCAATGCGTCTGCATGCGCGGGCAGGTCGCGCCGTGCGAGTATGCCGCCGTGGATTTTAGGATGCAGAGTCTTGACCCGGCCGTCGAGCATTTCGGGAAAGCCCGTATGGTCGGACACTTCCGTCACGCTGATGCCGCTGTCGCGCAGCAGCTTGGCGGTACCGCCCGTCGACAGCAGGATGACGCCGAAGTTCGTCAGCCCGCGCGCAAACTCGACCAGTCCGGTCTTGTCGGAAACGCTCAGCAGCGCGGTTTTAATGACGGACATGTGAGGCAGGATTGAGGATGGAGTCGTCAGGATCGAGGAAACTCAATCCTCAATCCCCGGTCCTCGGTCCTAGCCCTTGATCCCGTGAGCCTTCATTTTTTTGCGCAGCGTGTTGCGGTTGATGCCGAGCACTTGCGCCGCGTGCGACTGGTTGCCGCGCAGTTTGTGCAGCACCGATTCGAGCAGCGGTTTTTCGACACTGTTGATTACCATGTCGTAAACGCCGCGTGCTTTCTCCCCATCCAGATCTTTGAAGTAGCCGTCGATCGCCTTGCGCACGAAGCGGGCCATTTCATTTTCGTTCATCATCATGCCGCGAGTTCCTCAACATAAATAAGCCGCTGGCTGCCGCTTGCCAGCTCCCCAAAAAATTC
>Ga0207706_10000856_pt1 | contig 31357 bp, 31 predicted proteins | sample KBSC53metaG_FD_184318 | JGI IMG/M metagenome (GOLD analysis project Ga0207706, IMG submission 184318) | Corn rhizosphere microbial communities from Kellogg Biological Station, Michigan, USA - KBS C5-3 metaG (SPAdes) (version 2) | ecosystem: Host-associated > Plants > Roots > Rhizosphere > Soil ... | reverse complement strand
TCTCGACAGTCGAGGGCTGGTGTACCTGCGCCTAGGGCAATGGAAGAAGTCGATCAAGGACTACGACGCCGCGCTGGCCCTCGCTCCAAAGCGTGCCTGGTCGCTCTGGGGCCGAGGCATCGCCCGCATCGCCCTCGGTGACCGCGCGCAGGGCCTGACCGACACCGCCGCGGCCAAGGCCATCGAGGCGGACATCGAGGCCCAGGCCAGTCGTCACGGATTGGGATTGCCCGCCGGCCTGATCACCACCGACTCCGCCGACGCCTCGAAAGGCCCGTGATACACCGCCTCGATGTTGTTGCCGTCGGGGTCGAAGGCAAAGGCAGCGTAGTAGCCGGGGTGGTAGGCGCGCTCGCCCGGTGGGCCGTTGTCACGCCCGCCGTTGGCCAGTGCCGCCGCATGGAACGCCGCCACGGCCTCGCGCCCCGAGGCCTGGAAGGCCAGGTGGACCGACGACACCTTGGCATCGGCGCGGTCGATCCACAGCTCGTCGGCGGAGAAGTGGTCTTCCGTTTCCTGGATCGCGTGGTCCTTGCCCAGCGCCTTCAGCACCGCGCGGTAGAAGCGCTTGCTCGCCTCGAGGTCGCGGGCTCGCAGGTGGACATGGTCGACGAGCCTGCCGCGATGGATCTCCATGGAGGGCCTCCTGCAAATCGGCCCATTGTGCTCAGCACGAAAGGCCATGATCGGGCCGAGGCATCGACACGGCGACGCCCTACGCCGCCTTCGCCTCCGGCGCCGCGAAGAAGCGCTCGACCATGCCCCACTGCTCCGGCGTGTTGAGCGCGGGCGCGTGGCCGCAGCCGGGGATGGTGATCAGCGCGGCACAGGGGCCGCGGCGGGTCATCTCCTCGGCCGTCTCGGCCAGCAGCAGGTCGGACTCCTCGCCGCGCAGGCACAGCACCGGAATATCGAGCGTGTCCCATGCCGCCCACAGGTCGTAATCGTTGGGGTGCACGATGAACTGCTGCGCCATCGCGGGGTCGTAGTGGGGCGTCACGCGGCCATCGGGCAGGCGTCGGGTGGAGGTTTCGGTGAGGCGGCGCCATTGCGCGTCACTGAGCCAGCCGTAGGGCTGATAGACGGTGCGGAAGTACTGCTCCAGCTCGCTCACGGTGTCAAAGGCCGCCGGGCTGCCGGCATAGCTGCGGATGCGCTCCAGGGCCCGCGGCGCGAGCTGCGGACCGTTGTCGTTGAGCACCAGCCGGCGGATGCGGCCGCGCAGCGGGCCGGCGGCGGCCAGCGTGCCGATGGCGCCGCCCATCGAGGTGCCCAGCCAATGGAAGCGCGTGAGCCCGAGCTGCTCGACGAGCGCCGCCGCCAGGCGCACGTAGAACGCCAGGCAGTACTCCTTGGCCGGATCGCGCGCCCACTGCGAGAGGCCGCGGCCGATGGTGTCGGGGCAGATCACGCGGTAGCGCTGCGCGAGATGGGCGGCGATGTCGTCCATGTCGCGGCAGGTGCGCGCGAGGCCGTGCCACGCGATCACCGTCTCCTGATGTTGGGAGCCCCACTCGGTGTAGTGGATCTCGCGGTTTTCGCAGCGCAGGTAGTGGGAGCTGAAGTCCATGGCGCCTCTCAGTCGGGCACGTGGAGGGTGTTGCCGGTGACGGTGATCGCATCGGCGGAGGCCGGCACGGCGGCGATCGGCGGCACATTGGCCGCGGCGAGCGCCGGCGCGGCGCCCGGCGTGCCGCCACGCGGCACCGTGCGCACCACCTGGCTGGCTGGCAGCGGCGTGCCGTTCTTCAGGTGGGCATACACGGCGTCGAGCGCACGCTGCAGGTACAGGTGCAGCGGCACGTAGCGGGTGTCGTAGCCGGGCAGCACGGTCGGCAGGCCGATGAAGCCGTCGAAGTGCTGCGCGTTGGCGACCTCGATGTACGAGAGCTTGCTGCCCGCGCCCTCCACCATCTTGTTGTAGACGGTGTAGGGCCGCGAGGTGTGGTTCACCAGCATCAGCGCATCGGCGCGGCCATGCACGATCAGCGCCGGCTTGCCGCGCAGGTTGCCGTTGCGGCGCGTCTCGCCGATGCCGGCCTGCAGCGCTGCGGCGGTCGGGCTGGTGCCGGTGAGCAGGTTGCGCAGGCACAGCGCGCCGTCGAGGTCGAGGTCCTGCGTGCCGCTGCTGGGCGAGGTGGAGAGCAGGTCGCGCAGTGGGCCGCCCGGGTTCAGGTTGTTGACCAACTGCACGCCGGACGACGGCGGCACGCCGTTGCCGGTGGCGAACATGCCGGCCAGCGAGGCGGCGGCCAGCGGCTGCACCGCACCACCCGCGGTGGTGGAGGCGAAGCTGAAGCCGCAGAGGTTGTCCTTCACGCTGGCGCGGGCCAGCGCGTTGGCGAAGGTGACCGTGACCGCGGGCGCCACTTCAAAGGCCGCCAGCGACGCATGCAGCACCGAGGATTCCGGCTCCCAGCCGTAGTCGCGCAGCTTCTGCAGCGCATCGTCGGCCTGCAGCGCGGTGGTGGCGCCGCTGATGATCCCCTGGTTGGCGAGCGAGGCGCAGCGATTCGCGGCGAGCGCCGCGCTGACGAAGGCCAGGCCCGGCGCGCCGCTGACCTGCGTGGACTGCGAGGCGCAGCTCTGCAGCAGGTTGGCATAGCTCGTGAAGTCGTAGACCGTCTTCGCGGTGGTGGCGATCGTGGTGCTGCCGCGCTGGATCGTCACGTTGGGGCTGGCCGGCATCTCGATCGCCGGCTCGCCGACGGCCACGCCGTCGATCAGGCCCTGGTGGTCGAGCTCGGCCGCGGCGATGGCGGCTCCGCCACCGTTGGAGACGCTGGAGGCGATGACCAGCGTGTTGTGCGGCACGAAGCGGCGCAGGCGGTGGTTGCCGTCTTCGCTGGCATCGCCGTAGCGCTCGTTGAGCACGTAGAACGCGAACTGCACAGCCTGCAGCGTGAAGGTGCCCCAGTCCTTCTCGGGGTTGCGGCCGGAGTGCGCATGCTTGAACGCGAAGCGGTTCGGGGTCGCGGCATTGAAGGCAGCCAGGTCGCCGGCGCTCAGGCCCGCGTTGAAGGCGGCGCCGGTCCCCGCGGCAGCAGCGGTGGCGCGCGTGCCGTCGATCAGCGGCACGGTGTCGTTCTGCAGGTCGTGCGGCGCGGCGCCGGTGCCCTTGTCGTTGTAGGCCACGGCGCAGCCATGCTTCAGGCCCCACTCGCCGGTGCTGATGGCGCCATAGACGCCGCGCGAGCCCGACGAGGTGGCGGTCACGATGCAGGGGTTGGCGGGGTCGAAGCTCGCCGGCACCTGCACCATCAGCGTCACGTTCTGCCGGCCGCTGCCGTCGTCGCTGTAGGCGATGTATTCGGTGCCGGCGATCTTGCCTTCGCTGGCGGTGGCATTGCCGGCCGCATCGACATTGGGGCCGTAGAACACGCCGTAGCCGCCGGCGGCCGTCATGTCGAGCAGCGCGCGGTAGTTGTTGTAGATCGCCGCGCGGCGCAACTCCGCCGCGGTCGGGTTCAGCGGGTCGGCATAGGTGGGCGCGGCGCCGGCGAGGCCGGTCTTGCCGAGGCCGGCGGTCAGCAGGTCGTCGGTGGTGCCATCGTACGTGGTGGCCTTGACCGTGCCGCTGACGAAGCTGGGTTTGGCGTTGAGGTCTTCATCCTTGCCTCCGCCGCAGGCGGCCAGCAGGCAGGCCAGCGCGGTGGCCGTCATCGGCACTCGCAGGTGTCGCATCGCAATGTCTCCGTTGTTGTCTGTCGTCGAGGTTCAGCGGACGGCGCGTTGGCGCAGGCGCCCGACCACGCCGCTGGGAAAGTGATAGACCGAGAGCACGAACAGCACGCCCAGCCACAGCAGCCAGCGGTCGGGCGAGATCAGCGCGGCCAGCATCGGCGCGCTGTCGGCGACGCCGGCCACGGCGCCGGAGGCCAGCTTCATCAGGTCCTGCAGGTAGTTCTGCGCCAGCACGAACAGCACGCTGCCGATCACCGCGCCATACAAGGTGCCCATGCCGCCGATCACGACGATCAGCAGGATGTCGAGCATGATCTCGAAGCTCAGCGTGGTGTCGGGGCCGGTGTAGCGCAGCCACAGCGCGAGCAGCGCGCCGGCCACGCAGGCGAACAGCGCCGACAGCACGTTGCTCATCGTGCGGTACACCACGGTGCGGAAGCCGATCGCCTCGGCGCGGAAGTCGTTCTCGCGGATGGCCTGCAGCACGCGGCCGAACGGCGAGTTGACGATGCGCAGCAGCAGCAGGAACAGCGCCGCCACCGTGAAGAACAGCAGGTAGTAGGTGATCAGCTTGCCGTCGACGGTGACGCCCAGCAGCGGGTAGTCCAGCGGCTCGAACGACGGCGACAGCCACGCCGGGTTGCGGAAGGTCAGGCCATCCTCGCCGCCGGTGAAATCCGACAGCTGCGAGGCCAGCGTCTGGAAGGCCGAGGCCACCGCCAGCGTGATCATCGCGTAGAAGATCGCCTTCACGCGCAGCGAGAAAAGCCCGATCACCAGCGAGAGCACCAGCGCGACGAGCAGGGCGCCACCGAGGCCGATGAGCACCGCCCCCAGCCCCTCGCCGAGCTTGGTGCTCGCGATCGCGACGCCATAGGCGCCGATGCCGAAGAACATGGTGTGCGCGAAGCTGACGATGCCGGTGTAGCCCAGCAGCAGGTCGTAGCTGGCCACCAGCAGGATGAACACGAGGATCTTCGCGGCCACGCCCAGCGCCTTGCTGCCGGGGAACACGAAGGGCGCCGCCGCGAGGCCGACGACCGCGAGCACCAGCGCGATCGCGAGCCAGCGGCTCTTGGGAAAGTCATGCGAGAGCAGACGGTCGAGCATGTCTCGTTCTCCTTATCGGCTCGTCACCGGATACAGGCCGCGCGGCCGCCACAGCAGCACCGCGACCATCAACCCGATGTTGGAGAACAGCGCGACCTTGGGCGCGAGGAAGCCGGTGTAGTTGGCCATCAGCCCCACCGCCAGCGCGCCGACGAAGCAGCCCAGCGTGGAGCCGAGCCCGCCGATGATGATCACGATGAAGATCAGCACGTTGACCTGCGCGCCGATCTGCGGCACCACGTTCTGCTGGTACAGGCCCCACATCACGCCGCCCAGCCCCGCCAACGCGGAGCCCGCGACGAACACGCCGATGAACAGGCGCTTGATGCGGTAGCCGAGGCTCTCGACCATCTCGCGGTCCTGCACGCCGGCGCGGATCAGCAGGCCGACCTTGGTGCGGTTGAGCGCATAGAGCAGCGCGGCGAACACCGCGAGGCCGATCACGACCGCGAGCACGCGGTATTTCTCGACCGCGGCATCGCCGATCAAAAAGGCGCCGCGCAGCGCCTCGGGCAGCGGCAGCGACTGCTGCTGCGGGCCCCAGATGACCTTGATCATCTCTTCGCCGACGATCATGCCGCCCATCGTGATCAGGATCTGCTTCAGGTGCTGGCCATACACGGGCCGCACGATCACGCGCTCGAAGGCCAGGCCCAAGGCGCCGGCCACCGCCATCGCGGCCAGCATGGCGCAGAACACCGCGCCGAGGTTCAGCAGCACCGAAGGCGATCCGGCCCATGAGGACATGCCGGCCATCACGCTCGTGGCAACGAAGGCGCCGACCGCGATGAACACGCCGTGGCCGAAGTTCAGCACGTCCATCAGGCCGAACACCAGCGTGAGGCCCGAGGCGATGATGAAGACGATCAGCCCCATCGCCAGGCCGGCGATCGTGAGCGTGATCCAGGTCGAGGGGCTGCCGATCAGCGGCAGCGCGATCAGGGCTAGTGCGGCGAGCAGGCCGAGCGGCTTCCAGTCGAACTGGGCTCGGGGGATGGCCGATGGAGCGGCCGGCGCCGGCACGATCGGCGAGGTGGTCGTGGTGGTGTTCACGTCAGGGCCCTCGGTCATTGGTGCGCGGCCAGCGACAGCCCGAGCAGACGCTGCTGCAGCGCCTCGTCGGCTGCGAGATCCGCCATCGCGCCGTGGTGCACGACGCGGCCATCGTCCATCACGGCCACGCGATCGCCGAGCGCCTTGGCCATCGCGAAGTTCTGCTCGACGAGCAGGATGGTCGTGCGCTGGCGCTTCAGCTCGTTGAAGGCGGTGATCAGGTTGTTGATGATCGAAGGCGCGAGGCCCTTGCTCGGCTCGTCGATCAGGATCAGCGCCCGCGGCTCGACGATCGCGCGCGCCACGGCCAGCATCTGCTTCTGCCCGCCCGAGAGCTTGCCGGCCGGGTAGAGCCAGAACTTCTTCAGCGCAGGAAAGAGCCCGAAGATCCACTCCAGGCGCGCGGTGTCGAGCTCGTCGGCGTTGCGCGCCTTGCGGGCCGCGAGCACCATGTTCTCCTTGACCGTCAGGTCGCCGAAGATGCCCATGTTCTCGGGCACGTAGGCGATGCCCGATTCGGCGATCAGCGGCGTGGGCTGCTGGCCGCCGGGGCCGCCGATCTGCTTGCCCTTGAAGTGGACGCTGCCTTGCGTGGCCTGCCACAGGCCCATGATGGTCCGCAGCGTCGTGGTCTTGCCGGCGCCGTTGCGGCCGAGGAGCATCGTCAGTTGCCCTTCGGGGATCTGCAGGTCCACGCCGTGCAGGATGTGGTACGCACCGATGTGCGTGTGGACGCCTTTCAGCTCCAGCAGATTGCTCATGCTCACCCTCATGCAGCCACCTCCGCCACAGGCGCAGTCCCCAGATAAGCCTGCTGCACCACCGCAGAAGCGATCACAGCCGCCGGCTCCCCATCCGCCACCAACGCCCCGTTGTGCAAAACGATGATCCGGTCCGCCAGCTCGCGCACCACATCCATCTTGTGCTCGACGAGCAGGATGGTCCGGTCGCGCCGCGCCTTGAGCGCGCGGATGAGGTCCAGGATCACCGGCACCTCGTCCACGCTCATGCCGGCGGTGGGTTCGTCGAACATGAACACTTGCGGGTCCAGCGCGATCAGCAGCGCCACCTCGAGCTTGCGTTGGTCGCCATGCGGCAGGCTGGCCGCCGGCGCATCGGCCTTGTCGATCAGCCGCACCGTCGCGAGGATCGAACGCGCCTCGTCGATCCAGGCGCGGCGGTCCAGCCACACGCGCAGCAGGTCCAGCCCCATGCGCTCACGGCCCTGCACCCGCGCCTGCACTGCCAGGCGCACGTTCTCCTGCACGCTGAGGTTCGGGAACAGCTGTGTCAGCTGGAACGCGCGGCCCAGGCCCTTGCGCGTGCGCAGCGGCGCCGGCAGCGCGCTCAGGTCTTCGCCGTTGAGCAGCACGCGGCCCTCGCTGGCGCGCAGCTGGCCGGAGATCAGGTTGAAGTAGGTCGTCTTGCCGGCGCCGTTGGGGCCGACGATGGCGGTGAGGGTGCCCGGCGCGAAGGCGCAGGTCACGTGGTCCACCGCCACGTGGCCGCCGAAGCGGATGGTCAGGTCGCGTGTTTCCAGCATGTCGTCAGTTGCAGGTGCCGACCACGTAGTAGTTCGGGCCGGTCTGCTTCAGCGTGGTGGTCGTGTAGATGTTCCACAGCCCCATGCTCTGGTTCGAGCCGTTGGCATAGGTGTAGCCCCAGTACGCATAGGCGCGGCCGGCCACGGTGTGGTCGTAGTTGCTCGCGGTGTAGCAGGTGGCTGCGCTGCCGGTGGTGGTGCCGCTCGCGGGCTGCGAGGCGGCGCCCTCGGCGCCGTTGCCGTCGACCGCGCGCACGGTCCAGCTGTAGGTGGTGCCCGGGCTCAGGCCGCTGTCGTTGAAGCTCGTGCCCGCGACCAGCGAGCCGTTGACCTTGCTGCCGCCGCGGTAGACGTTGTAGCCCGCAGCGCCGTTCACCGCGCTCCAGCTGATCGTCATGCCGGTGTTCGTGGCGTTGGAGGTGGATACGTTGGCCGGCGCCGGCAGTGTGCCGCCTCCGCCACCGGTGCCCGACGACAGGCGGTCGACCATCGCCTTGATCGCCGCCATCTGCGTGCCGGCCTTCTGCGCGAAGTTGTTGCCGTACCAGCCGATCCAGTCCCAGCAGGCATTGCCGTTGGGCAGCATGTTGCTCGCCGCGGTGCTGTGCACGGTGTTGTCGACCCGCGTCTGCGGGAACAGCACGATGATGCTGTTGGTGTCGGCCCAGCGGGTGTAGCCGGTGTTCTTGACGAACTTGTCGCCGATCTCGCCGTAGTCCTGCTTGCAGCCATGCAGCGCGACGTGCAGCCTGCACTGCGAGCCGCTCGCGCAGTTGGCGGGCACATAGACCCAACCGGTCGGCGCCATGCCGATGTTGTTGCTGTCGTACAGCGTCTGGTCGAACTCGATGTAGTTACCGGCCGCCGGCGTGTTGTTGCGCGCGTTGAGCGGGCCGTAGATCCAGCTCAGCACGGCCTTGGCGCCGTCGTAGCCGCAGTTGCTGATGTAGGGCGACGATGTGCTGCCGCAGGCGTTGTCGCCGGTGGCGTCGAAGTCGGTGGGGAACACATGCGCCGCGCCGTCGCGCCGCACGTAGCTGAGGTTGGCGGCCGGGACACCGTTGTTGGTGTATTGCGTCTGCGCGGCGTTCATCGGGTTGGGCCCGACGGTGGAGTCGCTGTTGCCGACGAACATGTAGATCTTCTGGTTCGCGACGGCGGCCTTGTTGTCGATCGCCGTGCCGTTCCAGTTGTTCAGGTCGGCCTGCATCGTGCTGAGCATGCTGGCGCTGATGCTCGCGTTGTACATGCACGAGGTGTAGTTGTAGTGGCCCGCGCACATGTAGGGGCCGCCGGCGAACACGCCCACGCCCATGAAGGTTCCCGAGTACGCATAGCCGAGCTGGTTGGCCATGAAGCCGCCCGACGACAGGCCCGAGACGCTGATCTTGCTCTTGTCGACATTGAGCTGCGGCAGCGCGGAGGCTGCGAGCGAAGAGGCGCAGGACGCCGCGGCCAATGCGGCGGCCGCGATGAGGAACCGGAACTTCATCGACTTGTCTCCTGGATGTATTGAAAGGAAGGCAAAGCCCCTCCCGTCCCCCGTGGTGCCCGGGGGTTGATCAGGATCGAATGAAGCGAACGCCGAGGCTGCGCCTCAGCGCTTGTTGCGGATCGGTACGTTCATCTGCTCGGGCTTGATCTCGCCCACGAGCTCGGGCACGCCCCATGCGAAGGCCGGATCCACCTTGATCTTGAAGTGGTACATCGACTGCATGGCCTGGTGGTCTTCCTTGCGGAAGGTCATCTTGCCCTTGGGCGTGTCGAAGCTCATGCCTTCCATGGTCTGGATCAGCTTGGGCGTCGCGGTGTCGCCGTTGGTCTTCTTCAAGGCCTCGACGATCGCGATGCCGGCGCTCATGCCGCCCGCGGTGAAGAAATCGGGCGGTGCCTGGAATTTCTTGTAGTGGTTGGCGACCAGCCATTCATTGGCGGGGTTCTTCGGGATGCCGAAGTAGTAGTACGTGGCGCCTTCCATGCCGGGGAAGTTCTTGAAGTTCGCCATCACCGGCAGGATGTTGCCACCGGTGGCGATCTCGATGCCGTAGCGCTTGAGGTCGAGGTCGGCGATCTTGAACGGGTTGCCCGCGCCGGCCCAGAGGACCCAGATCACCTTGCGGCCCGGCTTGTCCTTCAGCGCATCGATCAGGCGCTGCGCGCCGGCGGTGAAGTCGGTGGTGCTGGTCGGCAGGTATTCCTCGTGCACGACCTTCGCGGTCTTCAGCGCTTCCTTGAAGGCCTTGACCCCATCGCGGCCGAAGGCGTAATCCTGCGCGAGCGTGGCGATCGTGACGCTCGGCTTGTCGAGCGCCACCGCATTGGAGATCGCATCCTGCGTGCTGTTGCGGCCGGTGCGGAAGATGTACTTGTTCCACTTGTCGCCGGTGATCGCATCGGCCACCGCGGGCTCGACCAGCAGGATCTTCTTGTACTCCTCGGCCACCGGCAGCAGCGCCAGCGCCACACCCGAAGAAGACGGCCCCACCGCCACGTCGGCCTTGTCGTCGCCGTAGGCGGCGGCGAGCAGGCTCTTGCCCACATCAGGCTTGCCCTGGTCGTCCTTCTCGATCACGACCAGCTTCTTGCCGCCGACCGCCATGGTGCCGCCGGTGGCGTAATCGAGGCCCATCATCAAACCGATCTGCGTCTGCTTGCCGTAGGCTTCCAGCGGCCCGGTCTTGCTGTAGACGTGGGCGATGCGGATCTCCTTGCCGTCGGCGAAGGCGAGGCCGCTGCTCAGGGCCAGGCCGGCTGCTGCCAGCGTGAGCACGGCGCGGCGCACGGGATTCGGGGTCATGCAGTCTGTCTCCTTCGGTGGTGGCGCTCGAGCGCTCTCCCGGCGGTTGCCGGTGCACCGGTATAGAACAAGCTCCGTGCCAGCTTCGGCGCGCTGCACAAGACCGTTGATTTCAAAGGACTTTCAGCGCTGTCTCAGGGTTGTCACCGAGCAGTAGATCGACTGAAATCCAGACATTTTGACTCGTCTGGGACGTCTTTTATTCGTACATCTTGTCTGAAATAACGACATCATGACCAGACAGCGCGGCAGCGCCTGAGCCACTCGACGCGTTCCGCCAAGCCGATCAGGCCGCCGTTGATCAGCTTGGTCACGCGACGCACGTCGTCCGCGTCGGCCGGCGCGTTGCAGCCCTTGGCCACCCACTCGTAGGCGGCCACCTGCAGGCACCAGCCGGCACTGACCGCCTGGTCGGGCTCAGCGACGAGGTCGGGGGCTTCGGGCTCGATCTCGCGCAGATCGTGGGTCGCGGCCTGGTAGCTCTCTTTCCCGGTGAGCTGGAGCAGGCCACGGCCGCGGTAGGTGAAGCCATCGCCCGGCGCGGTGTTGCCCATGCGGCCGCCGTACACCTCGTTGGCCAGCTTCTCGGGGTTGTGCGCATAGTCGGCCGCATCGAGCGGGCCGCCGGGCTTGAAGCGCTTGGGCCAGACCACCGGCAGGCGCTCCGCGCTGTAGTTCAGGTTCTCGAACTGGATCGTCAGCCCGCCCGACTCATGCAGCACCTGCGCCATGAAATGCGCCAGTCGCCGCGGTGAATCGGTGATGCCCGCCCTGTCGAGCACCGCCTGCCCACCCTCGAAAGCCGCGCGATAGCTTGAGCGGATGTTCGGCGCGAGCCGGAGGATCTGGACGGGGCTGACAGTCACGGGCATGTGTTGTCTCCTGGTGCGTTCTTGAACGTAGGCGACGGCGTTCGGCGGCGCAATCCTTCCGAGGGGGGATGTTTTTGGGCGTTGGAGCGAGCAAGGCCCTGGGCAGCAAGCCATCATTAAACTGCCCGCCCATGACTGGACAGATCGAACGGCACCCCACCGCCGTGCCCGGCGTGCTGCGCGTCACGCTGAGCCACCCGGGCAAGCAGAACGCGATCAGCATCGCGATGTGGACCGAGCTGCGCGCCCTCTTCGAGCGCCTGCAGGCTGAGGACCCAGCCACCGCGCCCCGCGCCGTCATCGTCTGCGGCGAGGGCGGGCATTTCGCGGCCGGCGCCGATATCGAGGAGTTCCCGCAGTTCCGCTTCGACGAAGCCACGCTGCGCGCCTATCACGAAGACGTGGTCGCGCCCGCGTTGCAGGCCTTGCTCGATTGCGAGATCCCGCTGGTCGCGCAGATCGAGGGCTCGTGTGTCGGCGGCGGGCTCGAAGTGGCGGCCTGCTGCGACCTGCGCATTGCCAGCAGCAAGGCGCGCTTCGGCGTGCCGATCGCGAAGCTCGGCTTCCCGATGGCGCCCGGGGAGGTCATGGCGCTGAGCCGCATCGTGCCCGTGGCCACGCTGCGCGAGCTGCTGCTCGAAGCGCACCTGCTGGACGCGCCCACCGCGCTGGCCCGCGGCCTCGTCAACCGCCTCGTGCCGCCCGACGACGTGGCCGCCGCCGCGCTCGAGAGCGCGCAGCGCATCGCCGGCTTCTCGCCGATGGCCGCGCGCATGAACAAGCGCACGCTGCGCCAGCTCGCCGAGGGCGGGCCGACACCCGAGCAGCGGCACGCGCATTTCGCTTACGCCGCCCACCCTGAGCACCGCGAAGGCATCTCCGCCTTTCTCGCCGGCCGAACCCTCAACCCCAAACCATGAGCAACGCCAACCTCTTCAGCGCGCTGCGCGCCGCGTTTCCCGCCGAGCTGGACACCACCGCGATCGAGACGGCCGACGGCCCCGACTCGCCGCGCCACTACACCTGGCGCGATCTCGACCGCGCCACCGCGATGATCGCGAACCTGCTGCTTTCGCTCGAGCTGCCCGACGGTGCGCGCATCGCCGTGCAGACCGAGAAATCAGTGGAAGCGCTGATGCTGTACCTCGCGGTGCTGCGCGCCGGCTACGTCTACCTGCCGCTGAACACCGCCTACCAAGCGAGCGAGATCGAGTACTTCATCGGCAATGCCGAGCCGAGCGTCGTCGTCTGCTCCGGCCGCAACCACGGCTGGGTCAGCAAGATCGCGTTCAAGGCCGGCACCCACTATGTCTTCACGCTCAACGAAGACCGCACCGGCACGCTGCTCGACCGCGCGCTGCATCACAGCGATGCGCACGAGCCCGCACCGAAGCACGCCGACGACCTCGCGGCCATCCTCTACACCAGCGGCACCACCGGCCGCAGCAAGGGCGCGATGCTGACGCACGGCAACATGCTGAGCAACGCGCAGATGCTGAAGGAGTTCTGGGGCTGGCGGCCGGGCGACGTGTTGATCCACGCGCTGCCGATCTTCCATGTGCATGGCCTGTTCGTCGCATCGCATGGCGCGCTGCTCAACGGCAGCCGGATGATCTGGTTCGCCAAGTTCGAGCCGCGCGCGGTGATCGCCCGCATGAAGGAGGCCACGGTGTTCATGGGCGTGCCCACGCTCTATGTCCGCATGCTGGCCGAAGACAGCCTCACGCGCGAGGCCTGCGCCAACATGCGCCTCTTCCTCGCCGGTTCGGCGCCGCTGCTGATCGAGACCTTCGAGGCCTGGCGCGAGCGCACGGGCCACACCATCGTCGAGCGCTACGGCATGAGCGAGACCATCATGCTCACCTCCAACCCGTACCACGGCGATCCGGCCGAACGCAAGGGCGGCACCGTCGGCCGGCCGCTGCCGGGCGTGCAGGTGCGCGTGCACGACGACCAGGGCCGCCCCTGCCCTGCCGACGAGATCGGCAACATCGAGGTACGCGGGCCCAACGTCTTCGCCGGCTACTGGCGCATGCCGGAGAAGACGAAAGAGGAGTTCACCGCCGACGGCTGGTTCAAGACGGGCGACGTCGGCCGCTTCGATGCGCAGGGCTACCTGACGATCGTCGGCCGCAGCAAGGACCTGATCATCAGCGGCGGCTACAACGTCTACCCGGCCGAGATCGAGGGCTACCTGAACGAGATGCCGGGGGTCGCGGAGTCGGCGGTGGTCGGCGTGCCGCACCCGGATTTCGGCGAGGCGGTGGTCGCGGTGGTCGTGCCGCGCCCGGGCGCCGCGCCCGAGGCCGACGAACTGATCGCCGGGCTGAAAGGGCGCATCGCCAACTTCAAGGTGCCCAAGCGAGTGTTCACTGTGCCGGAGTTGCCTCGCAACACGATGGGCAAGGTGCAGAAAAAGCTGCTGCGCGAGCAGCACGCCGCGCTCTTCACCCCCTGAGGGCCGGGCGCGATACCCCCTTAAGGGTGATTGCGCTTCGAGAATCACCGCCTAGACTCATTCGCCTTCGAAGAAGAAAGACACCAAAAACAAGGTCGTAGAGAGAGGCGATTGATGATGCGGTGCTGGTGCCACGCCGTCATGGCGGTCTGGCTGGGATCGACGTCTGCCGAAGCCAGCGCCGCCACCCCTGGGGCCCTGCAGCGCTGGCAGACCGAATGCGAACGTGCAGGCTTCGATTGCGCCACCCGCGTCGAGGCCATCGCCTTGCGCCTGAAGACCTCGCGCGCTGTCCGCAGCGCCAACACCCTGCGCCTGCTCACCGACGCCGGAGAATTCAGCTTCACCGACGCGCCGCACCACGGCAGCCACGGCGTGCAGCACCGCTACCTCGGCCGGCTGGACCGCGGTGGCTATCACCTGATGTGGCGCCGCTATGCCTACGGCGACCGCTTCGTGCTGGTGTCCGACAGTTCCGGCGAGGAGACGCTGCTCGACGCGCTGCCCTGCCCCTCGCCCTCGGGCCGCCACATGATCGTGATCTCGCGAGGCCACCCGGCCAGCGGCACCCGCAGCGTCACCGTGTTCAGTGTCGAGCCGGCCCGGTTGACGCCAGAATACCGGTTCGAACCGGGCCATTCGGTGCTCTACCGCTTCGTGCAGTGGGACAGCGAAGAAACCGTCCGGCTTGAAATCAGCCCGCCCGGCGCGCCCGCCTCGATGCCCACCCGGCATGAGACCCTGTCGCGCCACCACGGCAACTGGCAGTTCAGGCCGGCGGTCGCGGAGCCCGCCCCGCTCCGCCACGCCTAACCTCATAAGGAAGAAAGATGCTTCGTTTCGCACTCGCCGGCGGTCTGGTCGCGGCCCAAGCCCTTCTGCTGTCAGCCTGTGGCTCAGCGCCCACCCAGCAAGAAGCCGCCGCAGCGCAAGCGCGTGACGAGAAGGTCTGCGTGACCGGCAGCAATGTGTGCCGCCGCAACAGCGCGAGCGCCAGCGGCGTCAAATCCATCTCGGCTGAAGCAGCGCGCTCCGCGATGGATGCGGCCCAGCCCGGGCCCAGCCACTGAACCGCTACAAGTCGAAGAACACCGTCTCCCGAGCCGGATCGGGCGACTGGATGACGATGTCGAAGCGATAGGCCGCCTGCCCGTCGTCGCGTTGCTGGCGCTGCGCGACGAGGGTGCGGCGGCGCACTTCCCATTCGATGCCGTTGAGCACCGGGTCCTCGGCGTTGGCCTCGGCCTCGTCGTCGAAATACAGGCGTGTGTGCAGCCCCAGGTTGATGCCGCGCGCGACGATCCACAGGCTGATGTGCGGCGCCTGCAGCCGCCCCTGGCGGCCGATCACGCGGCCCGGCTTGATCGTCTCGAAGCGATAGAGGCCGGTATCGAAGTCGGCGCCGGTGCGGCCCCAGCCGCGGAACGCGGGATCGAGCGGCTTGTCCTGCGTGTCGGCGGGATGCGCATAGCGGCCCGCTGCGTTGGCCTGCCAGATCTCGATCAGCACATCGCGCAGCGGCGTGCCGGAGCCGTCGAACACCTGGCCCTCGATCATGATGCGCTCGCCCTGCGTGGCAGGCGAGACCAGCACATTGCCGAAGTTGTGCTCGAAGATCTCGAAGCCGGCTTGCTGCGGCGCCAGGCCGATGTGCACATAGGGCCCGCCGGTCTGCGAGGCGGTCTCGTCGAAGTGGACTGGGAGCTGCGTCATCGGTGGCCTCACACGTTCTCGAACCAGGTCTGGCGGCGGCCCCGCAGCGTGATGTCGAAGCGGTAGCAGCGGCTGTCGAGCGCGACGAAGTTCGGCACGTCCTGCAGCGCGATCAATCCGCGGACCTGCGACTCGGTGGGCACGGTCTTCAGGATCGGGCAGCGCGCGATCAGCGGGTCGCCCTCGAAATACATCTGCGTGATCAGCCGCTGCGCCCAGCCCTCGCCCGAGATCGAGAAGTGGATGTGCGAGGGCCGCCAGTCGTTGATGCGGTTGCGCCACGGGTAGGGCCCGGGCTTGATCGTGCGGAACACGTAGCGGCCATCGGCATCGGTCAGCATGCGCCCGCAGCCGCCGAAGTTGGGGTCGATCGGCGCGATGTACTGGTCGCGCTTGTGCCGGTAGCGGCCGCCGGCATTGGCCTGCCACACCTCGACCAGCGCGCCGCGCACCGGCCGGCCGAACTCGTCGCGCACCTGCCCATGCACGATCAGGCGCTCGCCGATCGGCAGGCCCTCCTTCGCGAAGTTCAGGATCAGGTCGTTGTCGCGCGGGCCCAGCTCTTCGGGCCGGAACACCGGCGAGGTGGTCTCGCTCAGCGTCTGCTGGATCGAGATCAGCGCATTGCGCGGTGAACGCAGCACGCTGGTCTTGTAGCCCGGCGTATAGGCCGGCGGATGCAGGTCGGTGTTGCGCTGGGCATAGTCGAAAGTCATGCGCCGCACTGTAGGCGGGCCGACGAAACGCCGGCAAATGAAATCTGTGCGCACCTTCGATAACCGGCCGTGATGCAAAGCATCACCGTGCCTGCACATCCCTGTGGGCTTTGTTGCGCTGCGGGAGGCTCCTCACTACTGTGGCGGCGGGCCACCGTGCCCCATACGTCCATACCTTTACCTGGGAGTCCTGCATGAAAACGTTACTGTCCGCCATGTTGCTGGCGTGCGCTGCGCTGGCCGCGCCGGCGCAGGCCGCCACCGCCACCTTCACCGGCACACTGCTCGGCAGCAGCGAGGTGCCGCCCGTCGCGTCGCCGGGCAGCGGCTCGGTCACCGTCACGATGGACAACGTCGGCCACACGCTGACGATCTCGCTCAGCTTCGCCGACCTGCTGTCTCCGGCCACCGCGGCCCACATCCACTGCTGCACCGCACCCGGCGGCAATGCGGGTGTCGCGATCGAACTGGTGGATTTTCCGAACGCCACCTCGGGCAGCTATTCGCACACCTTCGACACCCGCGCGGAGAGCACCTACGGCAGCGCATTCCTTTCCGCGCACGGCGGCACGCCGGGCGCCGAGGGCGCGCTGTTCGGCGGGCTGACGAGCGGCCACGCCTACGTGAACATCCACGATGCGCTCTACCCCGCGGGCGAAGTCCGTGCACTGCTGGCGCCGGTGCCCGAGCCGGCGACCGCGGTGCTCACGGCGACCGGCCTGCTCGCGCTCGGCGCGCTCGCGCGCCGTCGCCGCGGCTGACGGCTCAGTCGCGCAGCAGGGCGCGCCGCCGCGCGGCCTGCTGCCGCACATGATCGGCCAGGGCCTGCAACACCGGCTCCGGCGCCGCGTCGGCGGCCAGCAGCAGGCCCACCGGCTCCTGGCTGGGGCTCGCGGCCAGCGGCAGCCGCACGATCAGCCCGCGGGCGATGTCGGCTTCGACCGCGCCCGCCGAGGTGATCCACACCGCGTCGCCGGCCAGCACCAGCTCGCGCGCAAGCGCGACCGACAGCGTCTCGACGACACCGCCCGCCGGCGCCACGGCCTGCGCCGCCAGCAGACCATCGGCCGCATGGCGGATCAAGGTGCCGGCCAGCGGCAGCACCAGCGGGCCGCGGCCCAGCGCCGCGGCGGCATCGGTGCGCAGCGCATGGTGCGCGCGCACCACCGCAACCAGCGGCTCCACGTACAGCAGCTCGAAGCTGAGCCCGGGCATCTCGTCGGGCTCGGCCATGCGCCCGATCACCGCGTCCAGCTCGCGCTGGCGCAACTGCCGCAGCAGCCCGGCATTGCGCGCGGTGACGACCTGCACCCGCGACTGCGGATGCGTCTCGCGCAGCGCCTGCAGCACCGGCGGCAGCAGCGCCGGCGCCACGGTGGGCAGCACGCCCAGCCGCAGCGGGCGCTCCCCGGCCGCGCCTTCCAGGCTCTCGACCGCCTCACGCAGTGCCTGCACGCTCTGGCGCGCATGGCGCAGGAAAACCTCGGCCTGCGCGGTCAGCGTGGCGCCGCGGCGGCCGCGCTCGAACAGCGTCACGCCCAGCAGCTCCTCGAGCTCGTTCAGCGTCTTCGTGACCGCCGGCTGCGTGATCGCCAGCGCCTCGGCCGCACGCCGCAGGTTGCCGGCCTGCGCCACCGCCAGAAAGCACTGCAGGTGGCGCAGCCGGATGCGGCTGAGCGCGGTGTCGCCCGGCGAGGCCATCAGCCGCGCCCGATGTAGGGCATCTTGGTGGCCATCACGGTCATGAACTGCACGTTGGCTTCGAGCGGCAGGTTGGCCATGTAGACCAGCGCCTCGCCGACATGCCGCACGTCCATCGTCGGCTCGGGCTTCACCGAGCCATCGGCCTGCGAGACGCCCTCGCGCATCCGCACGGTCATGTCCGTGGCGGCATTGCCGATGTCGAGCTGGCCCACCGCGATGTCGAAGGCGCGGCCGTCGAGCGAGGCCGTCTTCGTGAGGCCGGTGATGCCGTGCTTGCTGGCGGTGTAGGCCACGCCGTTGGGCCGCGGCGCGTAGGCGGCGATCGAGCCGTTGTTGACGATGCGGCCGCCGCGCGGCGATTGCCGCTTCATCAGCCGGAAGGCCTGCTGCGTGCAGAGGAAGGCGCCGGTCAGGTTGGTGTCGAGCGTGGCGCGCCACTGCGCGTAGCTCAGCTCCTCGAGCGGCACCGCCGGTGCGCCGATGCCGGCGTTGTTGAACAGCAGATCGAGCCGTCCGAAGCGCGCGGCCGCGGCCTCGAACAGCGCGGCCACCGAGGCCGGCTCGGTCACGTCGGCGGTGACGGCCAGCGTGCGCTCGGCGATGTCGCCGAAAGGATCGCCGGCCTCGGCGACGGCGGCCTGCAGCGTGTCGACGCGCCGGCCGCTGTAGACCACGCGCCAGCCATCAGCCACCAGCGCGGCGGCGCAGGCGCGGCCGATGCCGCTGCCGGCCCCGGTGATCAGCGCGACGCGGTTGTGCGGAACTCGGGGCGTGGTGGACATGGAAGAGGCCTCCTGGGCTGGCGATGCTCGAAGGCTCTGGAGTCTACGGCCCCGACAGCGGACGCCTGCAGCGGGGCTGACCCAGCTCAAGCGGGTCTTGCACGCCGGGCGTTACACTTCGCCCGCTTTGCGACAGGTGCCGCCCGGCTCGAAAGGGCCCAGCGGTTCAACGGGAAGCCGGTGCGCTGACGACTCAGCAATTCCGGCGCTGCCCCCGCAACGGTCAGCGAGTTCAGGAGCTTTCCGCTTTCATGCCACTGGGTGCCCCCGGCACCTGGGAAGGCGCGGTGCTCGTTGGTGTCGGCCCTGGGCCGCCGCCATCGCTCGCAAGCCCGGATACCGGCCTGTCGCAACACCTGGAACTGGCATTGCGGTGGGCTGTGCCGGGCGTTGCGGTTGCGAGCCCCAAGCTCGCGTCCCCCGCCGCACGCCTCCTCCCGCCCAGCGCGATGCCAGTGGTTTTGCTGATACCACACAACATCGCCGCACGGGGCGTGCGGCAGGAGTCTCGCTCGTGTCCTTCTCTCGTACCGCCGTCGCCCGCGCCTGCGCGCTGGTGGGCTTCGCCGCGCTGTCCGCCTCGGCCATCGCCCAGGCCGCTCTGCAACAGGTGGTCATCACCGCGACCCGCTTCGCCGCCCAGGCCGACGACCTGCCCTTCGGCGTCAGCGTGATCACCGCCGACGACCTGCGCAGCTCCGGCGTCACCACCGTCAACGAAGCGCTGATGAAACTGCTGGGCGTGCAGGGCCGGCTCGACTTCTACGGCGGCGGCGACTACAGCCTCGACCTGCGCGGCTTCGGCGCCACCGCCGACGTCAACCAGGTCATCGTGCTCGACGGCGTGAAGCTCAACGAGGCCGACCTGAGCGGCACGCGGCTGGCCGGCATCCCGATCGACACGGTCGAGCGCATCGAGGTGATCCGCGGCAGCGCCGCGGTGCTGTACGGCGAAGGCGCATCGGGCGGCGTGATCTCGGTGACCACCAAGGCGGCCGCCGGTGTCGCGCGGCGCAACGCGGCCAACCTCTACGCCGCCGCCGGCAGCTACGGCCTGCGCGAAGCGCGCGGCAGCGGCACCGTGGTGGCGGGCGAGTTCTCGTTCGACGCCTCGGCCAACAAGCGCCAGGCCGACAACCACCGCCGCAACTTCCGCTCCGAGGTCGAAGGCGCCGCGCTCGCCGCGCAGTGGCAGCACGAGCAGCTGCGCGCCGGCGTGCGCCGCAGCTACGACCGGCTGTCGACTGGCCTGCCCGGCGGGCTGACGGCGACGCAATACGCAGCCGATCCCGAGCAGGCCGCCACGCCCGACGACCACTCGACGATCCGCAACGACCTGACCACCGCGTTCGCCCGCGCCGACCTGCAGGGCTGGGAGCTCGCGCTGGATCTCGGCTGGCGCGACAAATCGCTGGGATCCACCACCACCGGCGGCGCGTCGAACTACGCGTTCGACATCGATGCCCGCACCCAGGCGCTGCGCGCCCGCCGCACCTTCGACACCGGCGCGCTCAAGCACGACCTGGTCGCCGGCGTCGACCGCAACCACTGGCGCCGCAGCACCGCCTTCGGCACCGCCACGCAGAGCAGCTCCGCTGTCTACCTGAAGGATGGCCTGGTGCTCGGCGGCGGCACGCGCATCGACATCGGCACCCGCACCGAAAGCCTGAAGAAGGCCGACGGCGGCAGCGGCACCGCGCTCGACGACCGCGAGAACGCCTGGGAGATCGGCCTCACGCAGCCGCTGGGCAGCGGCTGGGCGGTGTATGGCCGCGCAGGCCGCAGCTTCCGCCTGGCCAACGTCGACGAGTTCAGCTTCTTCACCAATACGCCGATCCTGCCGCAGACCTCGCGCGACCTGGAGTTCGGCACACGCTGGCACGACACGAAGACGCGCATGGAGCTGCGCGCCTACCGCAGCGTGTTGAGTCATGAGATCGGCTTCGACCCCAACGCCGCCAACCTCTTCGGCGGGTTCGGCGCCAACACCAACTTCGACCCGACGCGCCGGCAGGGCGTGGAGGCCGAAGCCAAGACGGCGCTGTCGCCCACGGTCCATGTCGGCCTCAACCTCGCGCTGCGCCAGGCCCGCTTCACCGAGGGCCCGTACAACGGCAAGAACGTGCCGCTGACGGCCAAGACCAGCGCCGCGCTGCGCGCCGACTGGCAGGTGCTGCCGCAGCACCGTGTCGATGCCGACCTGCGCTACGTGTCGTCGGCCTCGCCCGATTTCGACAACGTCTGCAAGATCCCCGGCTACACCACGTTGGACCTGCGCTATGCGTTCCAGCAGGGCCCGCTGGAGCTGGCGCTGGGCGTGGCCAACGCCACCAACCGGCGCTACTACACCCAGGCCTACCGCTGCGTGGGCGGGCAGACGAGCTCGATCTATCCCGAAGCCGGCCGCGCCTTCACCGCATCGGCACGCTGGCACTTCTGACCATGCGAGAGCTGATCCTCGGCGGCCAGCGCAGCGGCAAGTCGCGCAGCGCGGAGGAGCGTGCGCGCCGATGGCTCGCGGCCTCGCCGCACCATGAGGCGCTGCTGGTCGCGACCGCGCTGCCGGGTGACGACGAGATGCGCGAGCGCATCGCGCACCATCAGGCGAGCCGGCGCGAGCGTGTGCCCGGCCTGCACACGCTGGAGGAGCCGCGCGCGCTGGCCGAGGCGATCGAGCGCGAAGGGCGCAATCCGCGCCAGCTGGTGATCGTCGACTGCCTGACGCTGTGGCTCACCAACCTGCTGATGCCGATGGACGGCACGCCGGTCGACGAGCTCGCATGGCAGCATGAGTGCGCGCGCCTCGCGCTGGCGGTGCGCGGTGCGCAGGGCCCGCTGGTGCTGGTATCCAACGAGATCGGGCTGGGCCTGTCGCCGATGTCGCGCGAGGCGCGCCGCTTCGTCGACGAGCTGGGCCGGCTGCACCAGGCGATGGCCGCGCAGTGCGAGCGCGTGACGCTGATGGTGGCCGGCTGCGCGCTGGCCGTGAAAACACCGGGAGTCGACGATGCGTAGATGTGGATTGGCGCTGTGGTTGTGCATCGCCTCGGCCGCCCAGGCCGCGGGCATCAGCGTGCAGGACGACCGCGGTGTCACGGTGCAGCTCGACCGCCCGGCGCAGCGCATCGTCACGCTGCTGCCCTCGCTCACCGAGACGGTGTGCGAGCTGAAGGCCTGCGAGCGCCTCGTCGGCACCGACCGTTACTCGAACTGGCCGGCCTCGGTGCAGGCCCTGCCCAAGACCGGCGGCATGGAAGACGCCAACGTCGAGCGCATCGTCGCGCTGAAGCCCGACGTCGTGCTCGCGGCCGTCTCCACCCGTGCGATCGGCCGGCTCGAGGCGCTGGGCCTGAAGGTGGCCGCGCTCGAGCCCAAGAGCCATGCCGACATGCGCCGCGTGATCGGCGCGGTGGCGCGCCTGCTCGGCAAGGACGGCGAAGAGCTGCTGTGGCGCCGCATCGAGCAGCAGACGCGCGAGGCGGCCGCGAAGGTGCCGGCCTCGCTGCGCGGGCAGCATGTGTACCTCGAGGTCGATGCGTCGCCTTATGCCGCCGGACCGTCGTCGTTCGTCGGCGAGACGCTGGCCGCGTTGGGCCTGGGCAACGTGGTGCCCAAGGAGCTGGGGCCGTTCCCGAAGCTGAACCCGGAGTTCGTCGTGCGGGCGCAGCCCGACATCCTGATCGGCACCGACACCGCCATCCAGGAGATGGCCGCGCGACCCGGCTGGCAAGGCCTGAAGGCGCTGAAAACCGGCCGTACCTGCGGCTTCGCGATGCCGCAGTACGAGGTGCTGATACGCCCAGGCCCGCGCCTCGGCGAAGCGGCGCAGCTGCTGGCCGGCTGCTTCACCAAGCTCGCACAGGCGCATTGAGTCCGCTGAGATGGCCTCTGCACGCCGCCGCCTGCTGCTGACCCTGGCCCTCGCGACGCTCGCGCTCGCGCTGTGCGGCCTCGTCGTCGGCAGCGAGGGCTGGTCGTTCGGCGCCCTCACCGACCCCGCGCTGCGCCAGGTGGTGTGGGACATCCGCGCGCCGCGCACCGCCGGCGCCTGGCTCACCGGGCTGCTGCTCGGCCTGTCGGGCGCCATCGCGCAGGGTCTGTTCCGCAACCCGCTGGCCGAGCCTTATCTGCTCGGCTCATCGGCCGGCGCGGGGCTCGCGGTGGTGATCGTGCTGGCCGCGGGCCATGCGGGCGGCCAGGCCTTCCAGCTGCTCGGCGCCGACGCGCTGCTGCGCCTGGGCCTGGTCGGCGCGGCCTTCGTCGGCGCGCTCGGCGGCGTCAGCCTCACGCTGCTGCTGGCGCGCGGCGCGCAGCGCAGCACCACCGGCCTGCTGCTGGCCGGCGTGGTGGTCGGCTTCGTGCTCGGCGCGATGGCCGATCTCGTCACGATGGCCGCACCCGAGGCGCTGCGCGGCAAGCAGGTCTTCATGCTCGGCACCACCGGCTTCCTCGGCTGGACGAGCTGCGGCGCGCTCGCGCTCGGCGCGCTGCTGACGCTGCCGCCGGCTTGGCGCTTCGCGCGGGCGCTCGATGCGCTGGCGCTCGGCGAAGACAGCGCGCGCAGCCTCGGGCTGCCGCTGCCGCAGGTGCGCATGCTGATGGTGGTGCTGCTCGCGCTGGCCACCGGCACCGCGGTGGCGCAGGCCGGGCTGGTGGCCTTTGTCGGGCTGGTGTCGCCGCACCTGGTGCGCAGCCGGGTGCAGGCGCCGCACCGCTTCACGCTGATGGCCAGCGCGGCCACCGGCGGCGTGCTGCTGCTGGCCGGCGACGTGCTCGCGCGCAGCGTGATCGCGCCCGAGGAGCTGCCGGTGGGCGTGCTCACCGCGGTGCTGGGTGGCAGCTACCTGATGTGGCTGCTGCATCGCAGGGGCGCGCGATGACGCGGCACGGCGCATCGCTGCTGCAGGCGCATGGCGTCAGCGCGGTGCTCGGCGGCACCGAGGTGCTGCACGAAGTGTCGCTGGCACTGCCTTCGGACCAATGGACGGCGATCATCGGCCCCAACGGCGCCGGCAAGTCGACACTGCTGCGCGTGCTGGCCGGGCTGCTGCCCTGCGCCGCCGGAGACGTGCAGCTGATGGATCAGCCGCTGCTGCGCTGGCGCACGCGCGAACGGGCGCAGCGGCTGGCGTGGATGTCGCAGCAGGGCGAGAGCGCCGGCGAGCTCAGCGTGCGCGATGTGGTGCACCTCGGCCGGCTGCCGCACCTGGGCCTGCTCGGCACGCCGGCCGCCGAAGACGAGGCGATCGTGCAACAGGCAATGCGGCAGACCGAATGCGCCGCCTGGAGCGAGCGCCGGATGGACACGCTCTCCGGCGGCGAACGCCAGCGCGTGCTGCTGGCGCGCGCATTGGCGGTGCGCGCGCCGGTGCTGCTGCTCGACGAGCCCACCACCCACCTCGACCCGCCGCACCAGGTCGCCTTGGTGCGGCTGCTGCAGAGGCTGGCGCACGACGAAGGCCTGTGCGTCGTGAGCGTGCTGCACGACCTGTCGCTCGCGCTGCAGGCCGACCGCGTGATCGTGATGGCGGCTGGCCGCGTCCGTGCCGACGGCCCCTGCAGCGAGGCCCACGTGCGGCAGGCCATCAGCGACGTGTTCCAGGGCGCGGTGCGCATCGAGCGCATCGGCCCGCAAGACCAGTGGGTCGCCGTGCCCCAGTTGCCCAGGGAGTGAAGCAGATGCAGATCGAGACCCCGCCCACAGAAGCCCGCTACGAGCGGCCCGATGGCGAACGCCGCGGCCTGGTGCTGGTGCATACCGGTGACGGCAAGGGCAAGAGCACCGCGGCCTTTGGCCTCGCGCTGCGCGCGCATGGCCGCGGCAAGCCGGTGAAGATCTACCAGTTCATGAAGGTGCCGAGCGCGCGCTTCGGCGAGCACCGGATGTTCGAGCAGCTGGGCCTCCCGATCGAGGGGCTGGGCGACGGCTTCAGCTGGAAGAGCCGCGACCTCGAACACTCTGCGCAGCTCGCGCGCGACGGCTGGCAGCGCGCGGCGGCGACCATCGCCGCGGGCGAGCACTTTCTCGTCGTGCTCGACGAGATCATGTACCCGCTGCGCTACGGCTGGCTCGCGCTCGACGAGGTGCTGCAGGTGCTGCGCGACCGGCCGCGCGAGGTGCATGTGGTGCTGACGGGCCGCAACGCGCCCGAGGAGCTGATCGCGCTGGCCGACACCGTGACCGAGATGCGGGCGGTGAAGCATCACTTCCAGGCCGGCGTGCCGGCGCAGCGCGGCATCGAAGACTGAGCAATGCTCCGCTGGCCCGCGCTCGCCCCCAGCCTGCACGGCGGCGCCGACGACGGTCCGCCGGTGCAGTGGGATTTCTCGACCAACAGCAACCCGCTCGGGCCGCTGGCGACGGTGGCCGAAGCCGTGGCGGCGGCGCCGCGCCACGCCTACCCCGAGCCGGGCTACCGCGCACTGCGCGAGCGCGTGGCCGAGGCACATGGCGTGTCGCCGACGCAGGTGATCCCGGCGGGCAGCGCCGGCGAGTGGATCTGGCGCTTCACGCTCGCGCTGCGCGAAGCCGGTGGCGCGCGCCGGGTGTGGCTGCCCGCGCCGGGCTATGCGGAGTACGGCGCGGCCGCCCGCGCGCTCGGCATCGAATGCCGACCCTACGATCCGTGCACCGCGGAACCGCCCGACATCGCACACGGCGACCTGCTGTGGCTGTGCACACCGCACAACCCCACCGGCACCGCGTTCGACGCGCCCACGCTGACGACCTGGATCGTGCAGGCCCGTTCGCGCGGCGCCGAGGTGGCGCTTGACCTCGCGTACGCGCCGCTGCGATTCGATGGCGCTGGCTTGCCCCACAGCGCCACCGAGGCTTGGCAGCTCTGGTCGCCGAACAAGGCCTGCGGGCTCACCGGCGTGCGCGGGGCGTATGCGCTGGCGCCGGCCCATCGGCTCGAGGCGGCCGAATCGCTGCGCCGCTTCGCGCCGTCGTGGGTGCTGGGGGCCGATGGCGTCGCGATGATCGAAGCGTTCAGCGGCCACGAAGCCCGGCAGTTGCTCGCGCGCCAGCACGGCCGCCACCGCGACCTGCGTGACAGCCTCGCCGCGGCGCTGCAGTCGCGCGGTTGGGTGGTGAACAGCAGCGTCGTGCCCTTCGTGCTCGCGCGGCCCCCAGCCGCGGCCGATGAAGCCCTGCGCTGGCATGCCGCCTGGCGCGCGCAGGGCCTGAAGCTGCGCGATGCCGCGTCGTTCGGGCTGCCCGGTTGGGTGCGCGCCGCCGCGCTGCCGCTGGCCGCGCAGGAGCGGCTGCTCGACACCTGGGATGGGCTGCAGGGGGCGGCGCGATGAGCCTCGCTCCGTGCGTGATGGTGCTCGGCACCACCAGCGGCGCCGGCAAGAGCTTTCTCACCACGGCGCTGTGCCGCTGGTATGCCAACGCCGGGCTGAAGGTCGCGCCGTTCAAGGCGCAGAACATGAGCAACAACGCGCGTGTCGTCGCCACGCCCGAGGGCGAGGCGGGCGAGATCGGCAGCGCGCAGTACTTCCAGGCGCTGGCCGCGAAAGCCCGGCCCGACGTGCGGATGAATCCCGTGCTGCTGAAGCCCGAGGCCGACACGCGCAGTCAGGTGGTCGTGCGCGGGCAGGTGCGGCGCGACCTCGCCGCGGTGCCGTGGCACGAACGCAGCGCGCTGCTGTGGCCGCATGCCGAGCAGGCGCTGCGCGAGCTGCGCGAAACGCACGACGTGGTGGTGATCGAAGGCGCCGGCTCGCCGGCCGAGATCAACCTCGCGGCCAGCGATTTCGTCAACACCCGCACCGCGATCGCCGCGCAGGCGGCCTGCCTTCTGGTCTGCGACATCGACCGCGGCGGCGCCTTCGCGCACCTCTACGGCACGCATGCGCTGATGCATCCGCAGGTGCGATCCCAGCTGCGCGGCTTCGTGCTCAACAAGTTCCGCGGCGACGAATCGCTGCTCGCGCCGGCACCGCAGCAGCTGCAGCAGATGACCGGCGTGCCCACGGTGGCCGTGCTGCCGATGGACCGCGCGCACGGCCTGCCCGATGAAGACGGCGTCTACGACACCACGCCGCACATCACCGACCCGCAGGCGCTGAAGATCGCCGTGCTGGCCGCACCGCACATCAGCAACCTCGACGAATTCGAGCCGCTGCGCCGCCTGCCCGGCGTGCAGCTGCTGTGGGCGCGCGACGCCGCCACGCTGCGCTCGGCCGACTGGCTGATCCTGCCCGGCAGCAAGCACACGCGGGCCGACCTGCAATGGCTGCACGACACCGGCCTGGCCGCGGCCGTCCATGCGCATGCCGCATCGGGCCGGCCGCTGCTCGCCGTGTGCGGCGGGCTGCAGATGCTGGGGCAGCAGATCAGCGACCCGCTCGGCATCGAGGGCGCATGCCCCGGCAGCGCGCCGGGCCTGGGCCTGCTGCCGCTGCGCACCCGCTTCGCGGAGCGCAAGACGCTGCGCCACACGCAAGCACGCTTTGAAGAGCTGAGCGGCCCGTGGGCGGCGCTGTCGCATGTCGAGATCAGCGGCTACGAGATCCACGCCGGCCTCACCGAAGCCGCAGCTTGCGCCGAAGCGCTGCCACAGGGCCTGGGCTGGCAGCGCGACAACCTGCTGGCCGTGTACCTGCATGGCCTGTTCGAGAACCCCGCCGTGCTGCGCGCACTGTTCGGCGCGCATGCACCGACCTTCGACACCGTGTTCGACCGCCTCGCGCAGCGCCTGGATGCGCGCTTCGCGCCCGGCCTCCTGATGGAGCTGATCCGATGAAGACCCCGATACCCGCCACGCCCGCCCACCTGCGCGAGCTGCTGCCCGCGATCGAGACCACCGCCAACCCGGCGCTGCGCCAGCGCCTGCAGCAGTGCATCGACCGCAAGACCAAGCCGCTCGGCTCGCTCGGCCGCATCGAGACGCTGGCGCTGCAGTTGGGGATGATCCAGCGCACCGGGTCGCCCCGGCTGGAAGCGCCGCAGATGCTGGTGTTCGCCGCCGACCACGGCCTCGCGCAGCGCGGCGTCTCGGCTTATCCGCAGGACGTCACCTGGCAAATGGTCGAGAACATGCTCGCCGGCGGCGCCGCGGTGAGCGTGCTGACGCGCCAGCACGGCATCGCGCTGACGATGGTCGATGCCGGCGTCGCCAAGGATTTCGCGCCCCGCCCCGGCCTGCTGCAGCGCAAGCTGGCCCACGGCACGCAGGACGCCAGCCAGGGCCCGGCGATGACGATCGAGCAATGCCTGGGCGCCATCGCCGCCGGCCGCGCGGTAATGCACGAGCGGCCGGGCAACGCCGTGCTGTTCGGCGAGATGGGCATCGGCAACACCTCGAGCGCGGCGCTGCTGCTCGCGCGCATGGCCGGGCTGCCGATCGAGCAGTGCACCGGCCGCGGCACGGGCCTGGACGATGCGGCGCTCGAACGCAAGACGGCCGTGCTCGCCGAGACGCTGCAGCGCCATGCGGCAGCGACCGAGCCGCTGGAGGTGCTGGCCGCGATGGGCGGCTTCGAGATCGCGATGATGGCCGGCGCGATGCTGCAGGCCGCGCATGAACGCCGCGTGATCATGGTGGACGGCTTCATCTGCGGCGCGGCGCTGCTGGTCGCGCAGCGCCTCGTGCCCGCGGTGACCGACTACTGCGTGTTCGCCCACCGCGGCGCCGAAGCCGGCCACACTGCGATGCTGCAGGCCCTGGGCGCCGAGCCGCTGCTCGAGCTCGGGCTGCGCCTGGGCGAAGGCTCGGGCGCGTTGCTCGCGTGGCCGCTGGTGGAGTCGGCCGCGCGCATCCTCGCCGAGATGGCGAGCTTCGAATCGGCGGGGGTGTCGGAGCGGGCCTGAAGCAACGGGCGCGACAGAATCGAAGCCCATGAAGATGCACATCCCGAAGCTCCACCGCGAGCCCTGAACCGATGCGACTCGTCGAACATTCGCCCGATGCCTTCTCCGTCGAGCACTTCGCGACAGCGCACGAATGCCAGGCACTGATCGCGCTCGCCGAACAACACGGCTTCGCCGCGGCCGGCGTGCGCACGCAGCAAGGCCAGCGCTCGCTGCCGCTGATCCGCAACAACGAGCGCACGTTGGTCGAGTCGCCCGAGTGGGTCGGGCTGCTGTGGCAGCGGCTGCAGGCCATCGGCCTGCCCGCACTCGATGGCGAGGCGGCGCGCGGCCTGCCGAAGGACCTGCGCTTCTACAAGTACACGCCGGGCCAGCGCTTCAAGATGCACAAGGACGGCCCGTGGACGGAGGGCGGGCTCACCAGCCGGCTGACCTTTCTGCTCTACCTGAACGACGGCTTCGGCGGCGGCGACACCGACTTCCGGGCGTTCCGCGTGGCGCCGCGCACCGGCTCGGCGCTGCTGTTCATCCACGACACCTGGCATGAGGGCGCGGAGGTCACCGAAGGCACGAAGTACGTGCTGCGCTCCGACGTGCTGTACGGCCCGCCGGCATGAACGGGCTGGTCCACGAGCTGCGCCTGCTGCTGATCGCGCTGCAGTTCCTCACGCGCGTGCCGGTGCCGCGCTGGGTCGGCTACGAGCCCGCATGGCTGCATGCGAGCGCGCGGCACTTTCCCGCCGTGGGGCTGGTCGTGGGTGCGGCATCGGCTGCGGTGTTGTGGAGCGCCTCTTTGCTGTGGCCCTTGCCGGTGGCGGTGGGGCTCGCGATGGCCGCGAGCCTGTGGCTGACCGGCGGCTTCCATGAAGACGGCTTGGCCGATACCTGCGATGGCCTGGGCGGCGCGGTGTCGCGCGACAAGGCCCTCACGATCATGAAGGACTCGCGCCTGGGCAGCTACGGCGCGCTCGGCCTGGTGATGGTGCTCGGGCTCAAGGCCGCGGCACTGCATGGGCTGGGACGCATCGCCGTGCTGCACACCGCGCTGCCGGCGCTGCTGTTCGCGCACGCGGCATCGCGCAGCGCGGCCGTGATGCTGCTCGGCAGCCTCGCCTATGCGGGCGACGCGGAGCATGCGAAGGCCAAGCCGATGGCCCAGCAGGTGTCGAGGGCCGGCATGGCGGTCGCGCTGGCCTGGCCGGCGTTGATCGCTGCGGCGCTGCTGTTCTTCGTCGACTGGCGGCCGGTGCTCGCCGCGACGCTCGGCTGCGCGATCGCCACGCTCGTGTGCCGGCGATGGTTCCGGCGCAGGCTGGGCGGCTACACCGGCGATACGCTCGGCGCCGCCCAGCAGCTCAGCGAACTCGCGGCCTACCTCGCGTGGTTGGCCACGGCATGAGTGGCCCCGTGCTCTGGTTGTGGCGGCACCCGCGTGCACAAGGCGCGGCAGGCCGCTGCATCGGCCAGACCGATCTGCCGGTGGATCGCCGGCGCGCGAAGCGGCTCGCGCATCGCATCCGCCGCGTCGCGCGGCGCGAAGGCCTGCCGCCGTTGGTGTGGACCTCGCCGCTGAGGCGCTGCCATGCGGTCGGCCAATGGCTGCGGCGCTGGGGCTGGCGTCATCGGGTGGATGCGCGTTTGGCCGAGCTGCACTTCGGCCGCTGGGACGGCCTGCCGTGGTCGCGCATACCGCATGCCGAAGTCGCCGCGTGGGAAGCCGACTTCGCCGCGCATGCAGTGGGCGGCGGCGAATCGCTGCAGCAGTTGATCGAGCGCCAGCGCGCGTTCCTCGCGGATGCCGCGGCGCAAGCGCAGCCGCTGCTGATCGTCGCGCATGCGGGGTGGATGCAGGCGTTGCAGTGGTCCACCGCGAACACCAGGCTCCCGCGCGCCGACGAATGGCCATCGTCCCCACGCCATGGCGAGCTCTTGCAGCTCAAGCCTTGTGATCCCCGGTGATCCATCTTCTATCGGCCCCAATGCCTGCATGTTCGCAAGCATTGCTTTCCAAGTCTCCCTTACACCCTGTCAAACTCGCCGCGAAGTTGTGACGCCGGCGTTACGCCCCCAACGGCCAGAGTAGACAGCGTTTCTCCTCTACGCTTCCTGCGAGTCAAGGCCCTCCCCCTAGGAAGTCAGCTGACACATTCAGGGTGTTCGCACTCTCTTGGCATCGCGCCTCTGCGCTCCCAACAATCAACCACCCCTTGTCATCAGGGGTGATTCAACAGGGAGAACAACATGAGGTTGAACCACATGGCCGAGGCGATCGTGGCCGCGCATGGGCGCCGCCTGATCGACGACGAGCCGCTCGAGGCGCGCTATGTGCCGCCAGTGCATACCGAACCGCCTGCCGCCGCTCCGGTGGCCGAAGCATCAGCCCATCCACCGGCCTCCAACGATCCGACAGCCGGCTTTCCGCCGGTCGACCTGCGCATCCAGGCCCAGGTCACGCCGCCACCCGCGCCCGCTGCATTGCCACCGGCCCCCACGGCCAGCCCGCAGCAACTGGCGATGGTCGACCTGGCGTTGGCCGACCCGCTGAACCAGGAGTTGATCCAGGCCTACGCGCCCGGCACGGTGGCCGCCAGCGGCGACATCGCCCGCGATCAGGTGGCGCTGTACGGTGCCGAGCGCTTTAGCAAGATGCAGCAGCTCGCGCAAGCCACCGCATCGGTGCGCGACCGCTACATCGCGGCGCTCGATGCCGCCCAGCAGAACCCGCCCACCGATCCGGCTGCGGCCTGCCCGCCCGGCTGGCACTGGGAAACAGACCAACCCGGCCGTGATGCCGACATCCGCCACACGGCCGTGTTCGACGTCGATGCCTTCACCGGTTGGTATGCGCAGCAGGACACGCTGGCTTCGCGTGCCTTCGCGTCGCTGTACGGCAGCTCGCAGACGGCGGTCGAAGCGCATGGCGGGGAGCAGGTCGTCAGCAGCACCAGCGTGGGCAGCGAGATGTTCCACGTCTCGCACGGCTACTGGTCGCAGATCGGCGAGCGCGGTGAGAAGTCGGGTTGGGTCGGCAGCAGCATCGGCTACCGCGGCGGCGTGACGGCCATCGATGCGCAGGGCCACCCCGACCTGATCGACAGCAAGGCG
>Ga0207706_10000854_pt1 | contig 31369 bp, 28 predicted proteins | sample KBSC53metaG_FD_184318 | JGI IMG/M metagenome (GOLD analysis project Ga0207706, IMG submission 184318) | Corn rhizosphere microbial communities from Kellogg Biological Station, Michigan, USA - KBS C5-3 metaG (SPAdes) (version 2) | ecosystem: Host-associated > Plants > Roots > Rhizosphere > Soil ... | reverse complement strand
TCACGCTCGCAACGCTGCTCGTCGCAGCCGGCTGGCTGAAGCCGGGCGACGCCGCGGCCGCGGACGCCTGGAACAAGAACGCGTTCGAGACGAAGTCGCTCGACGAGACGATGAAGGCGCTCGGCGGCGGCACGCCGGCCGCGAGCAAGGACATCGCGTTCTTCTCGACGCCTGACATCGCCGAGAACGGCGCCGTCGTGCCGATCGGCATCACGAGCAACGTGCCGAAGACCGATTCGATCGCGATCCTCGTCGAGAAGAATCCGAACATGCTGGCGGCCGTGTTCGACATTCCGGCGGGCACCGAACCCTCGCTGTCCACGCGGATCAAGATGGCCCAGACGTCGAACGTCTTCGCGCTCGTGAAGGCGGACGGCAAGTATTACGTCGCGTCCAAGGAGATCAAGGTCACGCTCGGCGGCTGCGGCGGCTGACGCGAGCGATCGACGACGCACGACCCTCCACGCGACGAAGGAGAGAGGCAGATGGCAGATCCGATGAAAATCCGGGCGAACGCGACCGGCGATTCGACCGAGGTCAAGGTGCTGATGAGCCACGAGATGGAGACCGGGCAGCGCAAGGACGCGCAGGGGAAGACGATTCCCGCGTGGTTCATCCAGAACGTCAACGTCACGCACGGCGACAAGGTCGTGCTCGCGGCGCAATGGGGCCCGGCGATCGCGAAGAATCCGTTCCTGTCGTTCAAGTTCAAGGGCGGGGCGAAGGGTGACAAGGTGAAGATCACCTGGACCGACAACCACAACGACACGCGCACGGACGAGGTCGTGATCGCCTGAGCGCTGTACGGTCGCGGCGCCGGCAGGCAGGCGCACGAAAGGCACGATGCAAGACCCGCGAGCGGCGACAAGCGGGCGAGAGCAGGACAGCCGGGCGGCGTTGGTCGCGGCCCTTACCGGAGGAGACACACGAGATGCTACCGATGAAGCGGCGCGCGCTCGCCGCGACGGCCGCGATCGCCGCATTCGCCGCGCTTGGCGCGGCCGGCATCGCCGGCGTGGCGCTTGCGCAATCGACGAGCGACGAGATCCAGAAATACCGCGACGCGCTGCAGGACGGCAATCCCGCCGAACTGTGGGAAGCGCGCGGCGAGGAGCTTTGGAAGACGCCGCGGGGTCCGAAGAAGGTCTCGTTCGCGAGCTGCGACCTGGGCCTCGGCCCCGGCGTCGTCAAGGGCGCGTACGCGCAGTTGCCGAAGTATTTCGACGATGCGAAGCGCGTCATGGACCTGGAGACGCGCCTCGTCTGGTGCATGGTCGAGCAGCAGGGGATGACGCACGCCGACGCGACGAAGAACGCATTCGGCAACGGCAGCCAGCGCAAGTCCGACATCGAGGCCCTGGTCGCCTATGTAACGTCGCAGTCGCGCGGCATCAGGATGAACGTCGCGCTCGACGAGCCGCACGTGCGCGACATGTATGCGCTGGGAGAGAAGATGTTCTTCTTCCGCGGCGGCTCGCACGATTTCGCCTGCGCCACGTGCCACGGCGAGGATGGCAAGCGCATCCGGCTGCAGGACCTGCCCAATCTCACCAAAACCGAGGGCGCGCAGAAGGCCTACACGACGTGGCCCGCGTATCGGGTGTCGCAGGGCGAACTGCGCACGTTCCAGTGGCGTCTCAACGACTGCTTCCGGCAGCAGCGGTTCCCCGAGCTCGTGTTCGGCTCCGACGCGTCGATTGCGCTCACCGCGTACCTCGCGGGCCGCGCGAACGGCGCGCCGTACGACGGACCCGCGATCAAGCGCTAGGATGAAACATCCCCCCACGCCCGCTCCGCTCGCTGCCCCCAGGGGGCTGGTCAGTCGGTCGGGGCGGCCCTTCCCGACTGACAAGAGATGACGACCATGCACGACACGATCATTCGGCGCAGCCTGCTCGCCGGCGCAGCGGCGATGGCCGCGGCCGCCGTGCTCTATGGCTGCGCGACGACGCGCGCCGACGACCCGCAGGTCGCCACCCGGGCGACGGCGATGATGAAGGCATCGTTCAAGGAGCGCGGCCAGGCGAAGCTCGACCGGCTGAACCAGGACGAGACGCAGCGGCTGTGCAGCGAGTACGCCGGGCGCACGCTTCCGCCTTCCGTCGTCGACAGCATCCAGAAGGAGAATCTCGCGACCGTGAAATATCCGGCCGACGGCAAGCTCGTGGGCGACTGGAAGAGCGGCGAGCGCATCGCGCAAAGCGGACAGGGATTTCAGTACTCCGACGACCCGTCGCGGCCGGCGGGCGCCAATTGCTATGCGTGCCACCAGCTCGCGCCGCAGGAGCTATCCTATGGGACGATCGGGCCGTCGCTCTATCATTTCGGCAAGCTGCGCGGCTACACCGACGAGACGCGCCGTTACGCGTGGGCCAAGATCTACAACGCCGAGGCGTTCAACGCGTGCTCGAACATGCCGCGCTTCGGCCATCATGGGATTCTCACCGAGCAGCAGATCCGCGACGTCGTCGCGCTGCTGACGGACCCGGCATCGCCGGTCAACCAGTGACGTCCGCGTGCCGCCCGCCACGGCGGCGCGCGCGCATGGATCGGCGATGAGGCGTCGCGAATTCCTGCAGGCGATCGCCGCCGCCGCGGTCGCGGGACTGCCGCTCGACGCCGCGCGCGCGGCCGACGACGCCGACGGCGAGCGTTTCTACGGGGCGCTCGCGCCGTTCGGCAACGTCGCGCTGCTGCACATCACCGACTGCCACGCGCAGCTGCGGCCGTTGCACTTCCGCGAGCCGAGCGTGAATCTCGGCGTGGGCAACGCACGCGGTCAGCCGCCGCATCTGGTCGGCGATGCACTGCTCAGGCATTTCGGCATCGCTGCGGGCACGCGCGAGGCCCACGCATTCACGTACCTCGATTTCGAGCGTGCAGCGCGCGCGTATGGCGCGATGGGCGGTTTCGCGCATCTCGCCACGCTGATCCGGCGGTTGCGCGGCGACCGCCCCGGTGCGCTGCTGCTCGACGGCGGCGACACGTGGCAGGGCTCGGCGACGTCGCTGTGGACGCGCGGCCAGGACATGGTCGACGCGGCGAAGCTGCTCGGCGTCGACGTGATGACCGGCCACTGGGAGTTCACGTATGGCGCCGCCCGCGTGAGGGAGGTTGTCGACCAGGACTTCGCCGGTCGTGTCGATTTCGTGGCGCAGAACGTTCGCACGGCCGACTTCGGCGATCCTGTGTTTGCTCCGTACGTGATCAAGCGCGTGAACGGCGTTGCTGTCGCCGTCGTCGGCCAGGCCTTTCCCTACACGCCGATCGCCAATCCGCGCTACTTCGTGCCCGAGTGGACGTTCGGCGTGCAGGAGGAGAGCCTGCAGAAGGCCGTCGACGAGGCCCGCGCGAAGGGCGCGCAGGTCGTCGTGCTGCTGTCGCACAACGGCATGGACGTCGATCTCAAGGTCGCGTCGCGCGTGAGTGGCATCGACGTGATCCTCGGCGGCCACACGCACGACGGCGTGCCGCAACCGAGCGTCGTCGAGAATCGCGGTGGCAAGACGCTCGTCACGAATGCGGGCAGCAACGGCAAGTTCGTCGGCCTGCTCGAGCTCGACGTGAAGCAGGGCCGCGCGCCCGACGTGCGCTACCGGCTCGTGCCGGTGTTCGCGAAGCTGCTGCCGCCGGATCGCGAGATGGACGCGCTGATCGCGAAGGTGCGCGCGCCGTTCGAGGCGAAGCTCGCGGAGAAGCTCGCCGTCACTGGTCAGCTGCTGTACCGCCGCGGCAATTTCAATGGCACGTTCGACCAGCTGCTGCTCGACGCGCTGCTCGCCGAAAAGAACGCGGAGATCGCGTTCTCGCCGGGATTTCGCTGGGGGCCCACGCTGCTGCCCGGTGAAGCGATCCGCTACGAGGACCTGCTCGACCAGACGGCGATCACGTATCCGTTCGTCACGGTCAACAAGCTGTCCGGGACGATGATCAAGACGATCCTCGAGGACGTAGCCGACAACCTGTTCAATCCCGACCCCTATTACCAGCAGGGCGGCGACATGGTGCGCGTCGGCGGCATGCAATACGCGATCGATCCGCGTGCGGCGAGTGGCCGGCGCATCACGCGAATGGAGTTGCGCGGCCAGCCGATCGAGGCGGACAAGCAGTACACGGTGGCCGGCTGGGCGCCGGTGTCGGAAGAGGCCAAGGCAGCGGGCGGCGACCCGGTGTGGGACGTCGCCGCGCGCTGGCTGCGTGCGCAGAAGGCGATCACGCCGCGCCTGCCCAACCTGCCGAAGCTCGAGGGCGTCGCGAAGGATCCCGGCCTCGCCTGAACCGGTGTCGGAGATGTAACCCCCCGGTGTCGGAGGTGCAACTCCTCGTGGAGAGTTGCGAAGTAGCACTCGGTGTGCGGAGTTACACCTCCGACACCGGGTGTTTACGTCACCGTCACGCGCGCGAACCTGCGCTTGCCGGCCTGCACGACGACGGTCGTCCCCGACGCGACGACGAGGCTCTTGTCCGCGACGACGTCGCCGTCCACCTTGAGGCCGCGCTGCGCGATCAGCCGCAGCGCCTCCGACGTCGAATCGACGATGCCGGCCTGTTTCGCGAGCTGTGCGATGGCAACGCCGGCGCCGTTCGCGTGCAGAGTCACCACCGGGATGTCGGACGGCAGCGCGCCTTCACGGAATCGCGCGTCGAATTCCGCGCGCGCCGCCTCGGCCGCGTGCGGCGAATGGAACCGTTCGACGATTTCCATCGCGAGGAGCACCTTGGCTTCGCGCGGATTGCGTCCTTCGTCGCACTCGCGGCGCAGCCGCGCGATCTCGTCCTGCGGCCGGAACGAAAGCAGTTCGTAGTAGCGCCACATCAGCGGATCGGAGATCGACATCAGCTTGCCGAACATCACGCCTGGCGCTTCGGTGATGCCGACGTAGTTGTCGAGCGACTTCGACATCTTGTTGACGCCGTCCAGCCCCTCGAGCAGCGGCAGCGTCAGGATGCACTGCGGTTCCTGCCCGTAGTGGCGCTGCAGCTCGCGGCCCACCAGCAAGTTGAATTTCTGATCGGTGCCGCCGAGTTCGACGTCAGTCGCGAGCGCCACCGAGTCGTATCCCTGCGCGAGCGGATACAGGAGCTCGTGAATGGCGATCGGCTGCTCGGCCGCGTAGCGCTTGGCGAAATCGTCGCGCTCGAGCATCCGCGCCACCGTGTACTTCGCGGCGAGCCGGATCATGCCGTCTGCGCCGAGCGCGGCCAGCCACTTCGAGTTGAACGCAACCTCGGTCCGCTCCCGGTCGAGGATCAGGAACGCCTGGTCGGTGTAGGTCTTCGCGTTGGCCGCCACCTCGTCGGGTGAAAGCGCCGGACGCGTCACGTTGCGCCCGGTGGGATCGCCGATCAGCGAGGTGAAATCGCCGATCAGGAACACGACGTGGTGGCCGAGGTCCTGCAACTGCCGCAGCTTGTTGAACTGCACCGTGTGGCCGAGGTGCAGGTCGGGCCGGGTCGGATCGAAGCCTTCCTTGATCGCGAGCGGCTTCCCTCGCGCGAGCTTGGCCCGCAATTCGCTTTCGACGATCAGCTCGTCGGCGCCGCGGCGAAACACCGCGACGTGATGGTCGACGTCGAAGGTCACCGGACTACCGCCCACTCGACGATGACAGCCATTGCCACCGGCGTCCGGGGCAGTTCGCGCTTGGGGCGGCCCTGCGCGCTCACTCGTGCCCGGGCGCGCACTCGCCCTGGAAAGGGTTGCCGAAGCGTGGGAGATCCCTGCTACAATCCGACCGGGCCGCGCGGCCCGTGCGTTTGCACCATCCTGGCCCGGCCGCGAGTGTCCGCCGCCGCAGGTCGTGCGGCGCCCGTCTATCGCACGTCATTCCGTTGATCACGCACAAACCCCGGATTCTAACGCAGCCGTTGCGCAACGCCCTCGGGGCCGTCGCCGGCGCGGTGTCTCCTGGCCAGGCCGTCGCGCTCGCCGTGCTGACGTTCGCGGGGGTCGCGGCGTTCGGCATCACGCCCGACACGGCGCTCGATTCGGTTGCGGTGCGCAGCGTTTCGCGTCCGCTGGCGCTGCCGACGCTCGTCCCCGACGACGCGCCTGACGAGCCTTACTGGCGCGAAGAGCGCGTGCAGCGCGGCGACACGATCGGCAGCCTGCTCGCGCGCGCCGCCGTCGACGATCCGGACGCAATGAGCTTCCTGCGCACCGACCCGTCGGCGCGCGATCTCTACCAGCTGCGGCCAGGACGCTCGCTGCGCGTCGCCACCGACGAGGACGGCCGCCTCACGGGCCTCAAGTTCCTCGCGGGTGACGGCGCGATCCTTTCGGTCGCACGCTCGCCATCCGGATTCGAAGCCGCGCGCGAGCAGCCGCCGGACGATGTCCGCGTCACGATGCGCACGGGCGAAATCCGCACGTCGCTGTTCGCGGCGGCAGACGAAGCCGGCCTGCCCGATGCGGTGACGCTCGCGCTGACCGACGTGTTCGCCGGCGACGTCGACTTCTACCACGACCTGCGCCGCGGCGATCGCTTCATCGTGCTGTACGAAACACGCTACGTCGACGGGGAGCCGGCAGGCACCGGCCGCATCCTCGCGGCGGAATTCGTCAACCGCGGCATCGCGCTGCATGCGTTCCTCTGGCGCACGCCGGACGGCGACAGCTATTACGACGAGAACGGCCGCAACTCGCGCAAGGCGTTCCTGCGCTCGCCGATGGAATTCTCGCGCATCACGTCGGGCTTCACGCAGGGGCGCTTTCATCCGATCCTGCACACGATGCGCGCGCACAAGGGCACCGATTTCGCGGCGCCCACGGGCACGCCGGTGCGCGTGACGGCGGATGGCGTCGTCACCTTCGCCGGGCAGCAGAACGGCTACGGCAACGTGGTCATGGTGAAGCACGACGGCACGTACTCGACGGTATATGCGCATCTGTCGCGCTTCGCGGCCGACATTCGCGAGGGTGCGCGCGTGCGCCAGGGCGACACGATCGGCAACGTCGGCCAGACCGGCTGGGCGACCGGCCCGCATCTGCACTACGAGCTGCGCGTCAATGGTGAGCCGCGCAATCCGATGAGCGTCGCGCTGCCGATCGCGATGCCCCTGTCCGACGCTGACCGCGCCGATTTCGCTGCCGCGATCGCGCCGCTCGCGGGCCAGCTCGCCGTCGTGCGCGCGCTGCCCGACGTGCACCTCACGGCCGCCGACTGACCGGTCGCGCCATTTCCCCCAGGCACCCGAAGAACGCTGCGGCGCCGGTCGAAGTATTCGCCGGCGTGATGTCCGGCACGAGCCTCGACGGCGTCGATGCGGTGATCGCCGATTTCGCGCCCGCAGGCGCGAAGGCGTGCGCGACGCTCGGCAGTGCCCACGTTCCTTTCCCGACGATGCTGCGCGACGAGCTCCTTGCGCTGCAGCATCCGGGGAAGAACGAGATCGTGCGCGCCGCGGCGGCCGCGAACATGCTCGCCGAGCTCTACGCCGATGCGATCGCACGCGCGCTCGCACAGGCAAAGCTGCCCCGCGACATCGTGAAGGCGGCCGGCGTGCACGGGCAGACGCTGCGGCACCGTCCCGACCTCGGCATCACCGTTCAGCTCAACAATCCCGCGCGCGTCGTTGAGAAGGCGGGGATGGTCGTCGTCGGCGATTTCCGCAGCCGCGACGTCGCGGCCGGTGGGCAGGGCGCACCGCTCGTGCCCACGTTCCACGCGGCCCTGTTCGCGCGGCGCGATCGCCACCGCGTCATCGTGAACATCGGCGGCATCGCCAACATGACCGATCTGCCGGCCGACGGCGAGGTGCGCGGCTTCGACACGGGTCCCGGCAATGCGCTTTCCGATCAGTGGTGCGCGCGCAACCGCGGCACGCCGTTCGATGCGCAGGGCGCCTGGGCGGCAACGGGAAAGGTGATCCCCGTACTGCTCGACGCGCTGCTCGCCGATCCGTTCTTCGCCGCGCCGCCGCCCAAGAGCACGCATCGCGACAAGTTCGGCCTCCAGTGGCTCGAGGAGCGCATGCGTGCCGCGAGCGTGGAGGCGGAAGCGGAGGACGTCCAGGCGACGCTCGTCGCGCTGACGGCCCGCACGATTGCCGACGCGATCCGCAGCCATGCGGCGGATGCCGTGGAGGTGCTCGTTTGCGGCGGCGGCGCCCGCAATACGACGCTCATGCAGGCGCTCGCGCAGGAGCTCGCGCCCCGGCGCGTCGGCACGACGGCCGACGAAGGGGTTGCCGTCGACCAGGTCGAGCCGCTCGCGTTCGCGTGGCTCGCGCGCGAGGCGCTGGCCGGCCGTCCCGGGAACCTGCCGGCCGTCACCGGCGCGAAGGGCTTGCGGGTGCTGGGCGCGATCTACCCGCGCTGACGCGGGCGTTTCGGGCGACCGGCCGCGCTCTCATCCGCGGCCCGGATGCATGCAAAAAGGACCCGCCAGGCGGGCCCTTTTTTGGCGTCACGTGATCACGGATATCAAGTCGAGAAGCTGGACCCGCAGCCGCAGGTGGTCGTCGCGTTCGGATTCTTGATCACGAACTGCGCGCCCTCCAGGCCCTCCTGATAGTCGATCTCGGCGCCGGCCAGGTACTGGTAGCTCATCGGGTCGATCAGCAGCGTGACGCCTGCCTTTTCCATCGCGGTGTCGTCCTCGTTGACGACCTCGTCGAACGTGAACCCGTACTGGAAGCCCGAGCATCCGCCGCCGGACACGAACACGCGCAGCTTCAGGTCGGGGTTGCCCTCTTCGTCGATCAGCGTCTTGACCTTGGCCGCGGCCGCGTCGGTGAACACCAGCGCGCTGGGCATTTCGTTCATTGCATTCATCCGGTGCTCCGGTCTGTCGATGGCTCCATTATCGGCCCGTCGCGTGCGGCCGTCAAAAGCCGAGATGAGGGCGGATTCACGGATTTGCCAGCCCGTTCCGCAGCGTCCGCACGGCGCGCGGACTGCCGCCGCTCGCGGCGCCGCGCTTCCATCCGATGCTCCGCGGATCCGGCGCCACCCGCGCAGCGCGGCCACGCGCCGTTCCGGCTAGGGCAGTACCGGCGGCGCGGTCAGGCCGACGGTTTCCGGAAGCCCGAACATGAGGTTCATGTTCTGGATTGCCTGTCCCGCGGCGCCCTTGACCAGGTTGTCCTCGACGGCGAGAACGACCGCCAGGTCCGAATCCGGCGGCCTGTGCACGGCGATGCGCAGCATGTTGGACGCTCGCACGCTGCGCGTATCCGGCAGCGATCCCGCCGGCATCACGTCGACGAACGGCTCGCCCGCATAGCGGTTTTCGTACAGCTTCTGCAGGTCGGCGTCGCGATCGCGCAAAGGCGCGTACAGCGTGGCGAAAATGCCGCGGACCATCGGCGTCAGGTGCGGCGTGAAGACGAGGCGAACGGGGTCACGGCTCGCGCGGTTCAGTCCCTGGACGATCTCCGGCGCGTGGCGATGCCCCGCGATCGCGTACGCCGCGAAGTTGTCGGAAGCCTCCGCAAAGGCGAGCGCAAGCTCGGCCTTGCGCCCGGCGCCGGACACGCCGGACTTGCAATCAGCGATCAGGTGCTTCGCATCGACGAGGCCCGCCTCGAGCAGCGGCAGGAAGCCGAGCTGCACCGCCGTCGGATAGCAGCCGGGATTGCCGACGATTCGCGCCTTGCGGATTGCCTCGCGATTGATCTCGGGAATGCCGTAGACCGCCTCCCGCAGCAGGTCCGGGCACGTGTGCGGCATCTTGTACCAGCGCTCGAACGCTTGCGGGTCCTGCAGCCGGAAATCGGCCGCGAGGTCGATGACCCGCACGCCGGCGCCGACAAGCTCTCGGGCCTGCGCCATCGCCACGCCGTGCGGCGTCGCGAAGAACACGACGTTGCAGCCGGCGAGGTCGGCGTCCCTGGGGTCGGTGAAGGCGAGGTCGTAGCGGCCGCGCAGGCTCGGAAACATCTGCGCGACTGGCGTGCCGGCATCCTTGCGCGACGTGATCGCGCGCACGTCGGCCTCGTGATGCTGGGCAAGCAGCCGCAACAGTTCGACGCCGGTGTAACCGGTGCCGCCGACGATGCCGATTCTGATCATGCCGCCTGCCGAATGCGATCGGGAATTCTAGACCAGTGGCGAAGCGTCGGAGGATGCGGCCCGCAGCGCGGGCCGCTGCAACGCGTCACCGCTTCGAGAACTGCTTGCGCCGCCGCGCCTTGTGCAGGCCGACCTTCTTGCGCTCGACTTCGCGCGCGTCGCGCGTCACGAGCCCGGCCTTCGACAACGCCGGCTTGAGCTCGGCGTCGTAATCGATCAGCGCGCGAGTGATGCCGTGGCGAACGGCGCCCGCCTGTCCCGACTCGCCGCCGCCGATGACGTTGACCATGATGTCGAACGTCTTCTCGTGGCTCGTCAGCACGAGCGGCTGCCGGACGATCATGCGGCCGGTCTCGCGCGTGAAGAATTCGTCGACGGGCTTGTCGTTGACGACGATCTTGCCGTCGCCGCGCTTCATGAACACGCGCGCGACCGACGTCTTGCGCCGTCCCGTGCCGTAGTGGTAGTTGCCGATCATAGGTGGGTGGAAGTCCGCCGCACGAGCGCGGATCGCTGGTTCTTCAGAGTTCGAGGATTTTGGGCTGCTGCGCCGTATGCGGATGCGACGGCCCGGAGTAGCACTTGAGCTTCTTGATCATCGCGTAGCCGAGCGGGCCTTTGGGAAGCATGCCCTTGACGGCTTTTTCGAGCGCACGGCCGGGAAAGCGCGCCTGCATCTCGCCGAAAGACGTCGTGCGGATGCCGCCCGGATAGCCGCTGTGCCGATGGTAGAGCTTGTCCTCGGCCTTGTTGCCGGTGACGCGGATCTTCTCGACGTTCGTGACGACGATGAAATCTCCGGTGTCCATGTGCGGCGTGTAGATCGGCTTGTGCTTGCCGCGCAACCGCGTTGCGATCTCGGTCGCGAGCCGGCCGAGCACCTTGTCGGAGGCGTCGACGACGTACCAGGCGTGCGTGATGTCGCGGGGCCTGGCGGAGAAGGTTTTCATTGCGGGAATCCTGGGTTTCGGGCCGGTCGAACGGGCGCCCTGCCCGCGCTCGGCAAAGACTGCGATTGTACTATTTCCGGCGATGGGCGGTCAACGCGGGATCGGCTTCGGGCGCCGGCGCCCTGGGGCCGGGGTCGAGCGACGGCATGGTGCGGCGCAATGCGTGCCCGGCGTACAAAAAAATGGCGCGGTCCGTTTGAGACCGCGCCGAGGATTCCACCATAGGAGGAGAATGGAGGAATGCGTTCGCGGTGCCGAAGGAGGAGACGGCGTGGCCGCGAACAGGCGTAAGCATTCCATATTGCGCTGCACAATGCAAGACGCATATCACGACCAGGGGACGAAGGGTGCGGAAGGAGCGATCGACGGCTGACAGGAACGCAACAGCAGGGACTAGCGCCTGGACCGCCGGCTCCTGGGCGGGTCAGGATCCCGCTCGGACGGGCGCCGGCCCCGGGGCGGGTGGATTGCGGGGCGCGCGATGAAGGCGCGCGTCAAGTGGACCGAAGGCGTCGCGTTCGTCGTCGAAAGCGGCAGCGGGCATGCCGTCGTCGCTGACGGAGCCCCGGAAGCGGGCGGGCGCAATCTCGGCATGCGGCCGATGGAACTCGTGCTCGCCGGCGCGGCCGCGTGCACGGCCTTCGACGTCGTATGGATCCTGAAGCGCGCCCGCCAGCCGGTCGCCGACTGCGTCGTCGAGGCGGCGGCCGAGCGTGCGGAGGTCGAGCCGAAGGTCTTCACGCGGATTCACCTCGACTACGTCATCGCGGGCCGCGGCCTCGACCCGCGGCAAGTGGAGCGCGCCGTGAAGCTCTCCAAGGACAAGTACTGCTCGGCGACGATCATGCTCGCGCGCACCGCCGAAATCACCTATGGCGTACGCATCGTCGAGGGTGACCGCGCCGGTGGCGATCCCGCCGCGGCGGGATGATGCTCGGACCGCGGCGGCGGCGATTTCGCCGCAGCGGAATGACGCTCGGCGTGCTTGCGGGCGGCCGCGCCGCCGATTCTTCTAGGAATCCCGCAGCAGCCGGATGAGGCTCGACGTATCCCAGCGCCCGCCGCCGCGCGCCTGCACGCGCGCATAGAGCTGGTCGACGATCGCCGTCACCGGCAGCGCCGCGCCGTTGCCGCGCGCGGCCTCGAGGCAGATCGACAGGTCCTTGCGCATCCAGTCGACGGCGAAGCCGAAGTCGAACTTGTCGGCAACCATCGTCTTGCCGCGGTTCTCCATCTGCCACGATTGCGCCGCGCCCTTGCTGATCACATCGAGCACGCGCTCGGGATCGAGCCCCGCGCGCTGTGCGAAGTCGATGCCTTCGGAGAGAGCCTGCACGAGGCCGGCGATGCAGATCTGGTTCACCATCTTCGTGAGCTGCCCTGCGCCAACTTGCCCCATCAGCGTCACCGCGCGGGCGTAGTGCGCGAGCACCGGCTCGGCCTTGGCGAACACGGCTTCATCACCGCCGACCATGATGGTCAGCTTCCCGCTCTCGGCGCCTGCCTGCCCGCCGGAAACCGGCGCGTCCAGGAACTCGACCTTGCGCGCCTTCGCGGCACCCGCGATTTCCCGCGCAACCTCGGCCGACGCCGTCGTGTGGTCGACGAGGATCGCCTGCTCGCGCATGCCGGCGAGCGCTGCCTTGCCGACGGCGCGCACGTCGTGGTCGTTGCCGACGCACATCAGCACGATGTCGGCATCGCGCGCCGCGTCGGCGGGCGAGGGGGCCGAGCGGCCACCGTGCTGCTCGACCCATTTCGCCGCCTTCGCCGCGGTGCGGTTGTAGACGGTGACGTCGTGCCCGGCCCTGGCCAGATGTCCTGCCATCGGGTAGCCCATGACGCCAAGACCCAGGAATGCAAGCTTGCTCATCGAAGCCTCTTCAGCGTGTTGCGTTCGGAGCGCGCGAAATCGTGCCGCTCATGGGTGCTGCAGTTCCCGGCGCGCGTTTGCGATCGCGGCGCGCACCTGCGCCGGCGCGGTGCCTCCCGCGTGGTCGCGGCTTCGCACCGAGCCTTCCAGCGTGAGAACGTCGAGTGCATCGGCGCCGATCGCGGACGAAAACCGGCGCAGCTCGTCGAGCGGCAGCGCCGCCAGATCGACGCCGCGGCGCTCGGCCTCGCGCACGGCGCGCGCCACCGCCTCGTGCGCGTCGCGAAACGGCACGCCCTTGCGCACCAGGTAATCGGCGAGATCGGTCGCGGTCGCATGGCCGGCGAGCGCCGCCTCGCGCATGCGCGCCGTGTTCGGCTCGATGCCCGTCGCGACGAGATCCGTCATGATCGCGAGCGCGTCGGCGAGGGTGTCGACGGTGTCGAACAGCGGCTCCTTGTCTTCCTGGTTGTCCTTGTTGTACGCGAGCGGCTGCGCCTTCATCAGCACGAGCAGCGCAGTCAGATGGCCGACGACGCGCGCCGACTTGCCGCGCACGAGCTCGGGCACGTCGGGATTCTTCTTCTGCGGCATGATCGAGCTGCCGGTGCAGAAACGGTCGGCGAGCGTCACGAAGCCGAAGGCGGGTGTCGACCACAGCACGAGCTCTTCCGCGAAGCGCGAAAGGTGCACCATCGCGAGCGCCGCCGCGGCCGCGAACTCGATCGCGAAATCGCGATCGGCCACTGCGTCGATCGAGTTCGGCGTCAGGCCTTCGAATCCGAGCGCGCGCGCGGCTGATTCGCGATCGATCGGGAAGCTCGTGCCCGCGAGCGCCGCGCTACCAAGCGGCGAGCGATTCACGCGCGCACGGCAGTCGCGCAGGCGTTCCGCATCGCGGGCGAGCATCGCGTCGTAGGCCATCAGGTGATGCCCGAACGTGACCGGTTGCGCCACCTGCAGGTGCGTGAACCCCGGCATGACCGTGTCCGCATGACGCTCGGCGAGATCCAGCAGCGCGCGGCGAAGGGCAGCGATCGAGTCGCGCAGCGCGTCGATCTCGCCGCGCAGCCATAGCCGCACGTCGGTCGCCACCTGGTCGTTGCGCGAGCGCGCGGTGTGCAGTCGCTTGCCCGCGTCGCCGACGAGTGCAGTCAGTCGGCGCTCGATGTTGAAGTGCACGTCCTCGAGCGCGCGCTGCCACTGGAACTCACCGCTGTCGATCTCGCGCCCGATCGCCGCGAGCCCGCGCTCGATGGCGGCGAGATCGTCGCGCGGCAGAATTCCCTGCGCCGCCAGCATGCGTGCGTGCGCGAGCGACCCGGCGATGTCGGCGCGGGCGAGGCGCTGGTCGAAATCGACCGACGCGTTGAAGCGCTGCATCCGCTCGGACATCGGCTCGGCGAAGCGCCCCGACCAGGTGCCGTGCGGCGGCACCGGGGTGGCGGCGTTCGGCGTATCGGCGGGGGGGGTCGGGGCGTGCGAATCGGATGCGGGCATAATTCGAGGGCCTCTTTCACGCCTTCATCGCGCGCAGTGCATCGCCAGAACGGGCGGTGCGGCGGATGATCCGCGTCCGGCATGATGCTTGCATCTCGCGTCCCTTATGCAAGGGATTATAAGGCAACCCCCTGCTCCGCCGATGCTGCCGGATCTGCGTAATCTCGGCACGATCCTGCGCATCCTCGTCGCGGTCAACGGCGCGGCGCTCGCGATCGCGCTCGCGCGCGAGCCGCGGCTTCCGCTCGTCCTGGCCGAATGGGCACGACTCACTGGATTCGTCGAGCCGCATCTGTTTGCCGAGCTCGCCGTCCTGTGGTTGCTGCAGCCATGGCTCGCGGGCCGCCGCGGGCGCGTGGCGATCGCCGTCGTCACGCTCGTAACCTGCGCGATCGGCATCGGCGCGGATGCGCTGACGCCGCGCATGGCGGGGGACGTTCCCGGCGCGCTCGTGCGGCACCTGGTGTTCGCGCTCGCCGCGCAGTTCCTCCTCATCGGTTACTTCCGCTTGCGCGCACGTGCGCTGTCGCCCGCCATCACCGAGGCGCGGCTGCAGGCATTGCAGGCGCGGATCCGGCCGCATTTCCTGTTCAACAGCATTACCGCGGTCCTGTCGCTGATGCGCAGCGAGCCGCGCCGCGCCGAGGCCGCGCTCGAAGATCTCGCCGACCTCTTTCGCGTGCTGATGCGCGACAACCGCGAGCTCGCGCCGCTCGCCGACGAGGTCGAGCTCTGCCGCCAGTATCTGGACCTCGAGCAGCTGCGGCTCGGCGATCGCCTCGTCATCGACTGGAACGTGAAGAGCATGCCGGGCGATGCGCTCGTGCCGCCGCTCGTGCTGCAGCCGCTGCTCGAGAACGCCGTCTATCACGGCATCGAGCCGCTGACGACGCAGGGCGTGCTGTCGATCAACATCTTCCTGTCGCGCGACGAAGTGCATGCGATTCTCAAGAATCCGTACGCCGCGAACGGTGCGCGCCATCAGGTGGGCAACCGGATGGCGCTCGACAACATTCGCGAGCGCCTCGCGCTGCATTTCGACGCGGAGGCGAGCCTCGAATCGCGCGTGACGCGCGACGCTTACGAGGTGCACATACGGATGCCGTATCGCACGCACAAGCCCGCGACGGCCGGCGAGGCGGGCACGGCTTCGCCGCAGCCCGATGGGCGTGCAGACCGCGGCACGCAGAAGCGCCGTCAGTCGCGCGGGCAGCGTCCGCTGCCCGGCACGCCGGCCACGAGGATAGAGCCATGGCTGAATCACCCCTCCGCGTCCTGATCGTCGACGACGAAGGCCCCGCGCGGCATCGGCTGCGCGAGCTCCTCGACGATTGCGCGGCCGTGCTGCCGCTTGCGATCGTGGGCGAGGCGCAACACGGCCGCGAGGCGCTCGACATCCTGCACAGCGCACCGGCGGACCTCGTCCTGACGGACATCCATATGCCGGGGATGGACGGTATCGAGCTGGCCCGGCATTTGCTCAAGCTTCCTCGTCCGCCGGTCGTGATCTTCACGACGGCTTTTCACCAGCATGCGCTGGCTGCGTTCGAGGTCAATGCGGTCGACTACCTCGTCAAGCCGGTTCGCGTGCAGCGCTTGCTGGCGGCATTGCAGAAGGTGCCCCGATTGAAGCCCATGACGATGGAGAAGCTCACCCAGCTGCCGGCCTCGGCGCGGCGCTTCCTTTCCGTGACGGAGCGGTCGCGCGTCGTTCTCGTTCCCGTGGACGAGGTCGTGTATCTGAAGGCCGAGCTCAAGTACATCACGATTCGCACCGGGCAGCGCGAGTACCTGCTCGAGGAGTCGCTGACGCGCCTCGAGCAGGAGTTCGGCAACCGGTTCGTTCGCGTGCATCGCAACTGCCTCGTCGCGCGCGATTTCATCCGCGGCTTCGAGCGGCGCGCCAACGACGAAGGCGACGCGCATTGGGAAGTCCTGCTGCACGGCATCGATGAATCGCTGCCCGTGTCGCGGCGCCAGCAGTACATCGTGCGGGAAATCGGCCGCGAGGCGATGAACGGCGCCGCTGCCGCGTGACTTCGGGGTCGAGTGCGGCGACTTCGCTGACGCTGGCGACTTCGGGGTCTTCGCCGCGCGACTTATTGCTCTGACCCCGAAGCTGGCCGTGCGCTACACTCTCGCGCCGGCCACTCTCCGTTGCAATCGATGCGCACGCTCATCTGCGGCTCGCTTGCGTTCGACACGATCATGGTCTTCCCCGATCGTTTCGCGCGCCACATACTGCCCGAGCAGACGCACGTGCTGTCGGTGTCGTTCCAGATCAGCGACATGCGCCGCGAATGGGGCGGCTGCGCCGGCAACATCGCCTACAACCTGCACGCGCTCGGCGGCGATCCGGTCGTCATGGGCACGCTCGGGAGCGACGGGGGCGCCTACCGCGAGCGCCTGCGGGCGCTCGGCATCGCGATCGACGGCGTGCGCGTCATCGACGACGCGTACACGGCGCAGGCGTTCATCATCACCGACCACGACGACAATCAGATCACCGCGTTCCATCCGGGCGCCATGAACCGCTCGCACGTCGTGCACGTCGACGATGTCGCCGGCGTCGGCCTCGGTATCGTGTCGCCGGACGGCAAGGAAGGGATGAAGCAGCACGTCGCGGAATTCGCCGCCCGCGGCATACCGTTCGTGTTCGATCCGGGGCAAGGCTTGCCGCTCTTCGACGGCAACGAGCTCGCGCAGATGATCGAGCACGCGAGCTACCTGACCCTCAACGACTACGAAGCGAAGCTTCTCGCCGATCGGACCGGCTGGTCGATCGCCGACATCGCCGAGCGCGTCGACGGCCTCGTAGTGACGATGGGGGGCGAGGGGTCGATCATTCATGCCGGAGGCGCGACGTATGCGATTCCCGCCGTGCGACCCTCCGCCATCGTCGACCCGACCGGCTGCGGCGACGCCTATCGCGCCGGACTGCTGTACGGCATCGGGCACGATTGGGATTGGGAGTCGACAGGCAAGCTCGCCTCGGTGATGGGCACGATCAAGATCGAAAGCCGCGGCGGCCAGAATCACGCCGTCGATCGCGACACGATCGCGCTTCGCTATCGCGACGCCTTCGGCGAGCTGCCCTGGTAGAGAACGTTGGCCGGGCGAGCGGGGCGTGTCGAGCCGTCGTCCCTGACGCTTTGTTTGGGGGCAACGCTGCGCAGGGGGTGGCGAGTGCCGCGGATGATCGCGCACCTCGTCTTCGGGCTCTGCACGATCGCCTTCGTGTTCCCTGCGCTCGACGCGCCGGCGCGCCACGCGCGCATCCGCCGCTGGTCGCGCAAGCTGCTCGATCTGCTGCACGTCGACCTGCGCCTCGCGGGCGCGCTCGCGCATCCGAACGTGGTCGTCGTCGCCAACCACGTGTCGTGGCTCGACATCTTCGCGCTGCACGCGATCGGCCCCGTGCGCTTCATCGCGAAATCGGAGATCGCGCGCTGGCCGGTGCTCGGGCGCCTCGTCGCCGGCGTCGGCACGCTGTTCATCGAGCGGGAGCGGCGGCAGGACACGCACCGCGTCAACCGGGACATCGCGCAGGCGCTGGCCGACGGCGACATCGTCGCGGTCTTCCCGGAAGGCACGGTGAGCGATGGCGCGGCGGTGCTGCCGTTCAAGGGTTCGCTTCTGCAGCCGATCGTCGAGGCGGCGGGTTACGTGCAGCCCGTCGCGATCCGCTACCGAGACCCGGACGGCATCCCCTCGACGGTGCCTGCTTACGACGGCGACATCACGTTCATCGACTCGTTCTGGCGCATCTGCGGCGCGCGCGCGCTCGCGGTCGAGTTGATTGCGGGAACGCCATTGCCGGCGCGGGGTCGGCATCGCCGTGACCTCGCACGCGAGGCCGAGCGAGTCATTCGCGCGGCGCTGGCGTCACCGGCTGCCGGCTCCCCACCTGATACACACGCCGATCCGGCAGGCGGATTGCCGTGAGCGCACCGCCCCACAGGCAGCCCGAGTCGAGCATGAGCACGTTGGGCGCAAGCAAAAGGCCCAGCGTCGACCAGTGGCCGCAGATGAGAAGCGAGGATGCGGTGCGCCGTCCCGGATGCGCGAACCACGGCGCGAATCCAGGCGGCGCATGCGCGGCGCCGCGCTTTTCCCCGAACTCCATGCGGCCGTCGGGCGTGCAGAAGCGAAGGCGCGTCAGCGCGTTGACGATGGCGCGCAGACGGTCGTCGCCTTCGAGATCGTCCCGCCACGCGGCAGGCTCGTCGCCGTAGAGCACGCGCAGGAACGCGTTGCGGCGCCCGCTTGCCAGCATGGTCTCGACTTCGCGCGCGAGCGTCACGACGTCCGCGGTCGTCCATTGCGGCAGCACGCCGGCATGCACCATCAGCATGCCGTCGCCGGCGACGGCGAGCGGCCGTTCCGCGAGCCAGTCGAGAAGGTCGTCGCGGTCCGGCGCCTCGAGGATCGGCGCCAGCGTATCGTCGCGATGCGCGTCACGGTGACCCGCCGCGACGGTGAGCAAATGCAGGTCGTGATTGCCGAGCACCGTCACGGCCGATTCGCCGAGCGCGATGACTTCGCGCATCACGGCAAGCGAGTCGGGTCCGCGATTGACGAGATCGCCGGTAAGCCACAGGCGGTCGCTCGCCGGCGAAAAGCCGATCAGCGACAGAAGCTCGCAGAACTCGGCATGGCAACCCTGGATGTCGCCGATGGCGTAGTGCGGCATGAGTATTCTAGAATCGGCGGCCATTGTAGCAACGCTCTTCCGGAAACGATTCCCTTGCAGCACTCGCTCAACGCCGCGCAGCGCGACGCGGTGCAGTACGACAGTGCGCCGCTGCTCGTGCTCGCCGGCGCCGGCAGCGGCAAGACCCGCGTCATCACCGCGAAGATCGCGCACCTGGTGACGCGCGGCGTCGCGCCGGAGAAGATCGTCGCGATCACGTTCACCAACAAGGCGGCGCGCGAGATGCGCGAGCGCGCACGGGCGGCGCTGCAGCGATCGGGTGCGGGTGATGCCGCGGCGAAAATGGCGATCTCGACGTTTCACGCGTACGGGCTTGCGATCGTGCGCGCCGAGGCGCGCACGCTGGGCCTGGCACCCGGCTTCTCGATTTTCGATCCGGCCGATGCCGAGCCGATCGTCGCGGAGCTCGCGGGCACGGCCGACCGCGCGCGGGCGCGCGCGGTCCAGCGGCGAATCGGCCAGTGGAAGAACGCGCTGACGCCGCCTGCCGCAGCGCTCCGCGAGGCTTCGGACAACGATGCGCTCGTCGCCGCGCGGGCGTACGCCGGTTATCGCGATGCGCTCGCGGCCTATCAGGCGGTCGACTTCGACGACCTGATCGCGCTGCCCGTCGCGTTGTTCGAGCGCGATGCCGCCGCGCGCGCACGCTGGCAGGCGCGTTGCGCACACGTGTTGATCGACGAATACCAGGACACGAATCCCGCGCAGTACCGGCTGTTCCGGCATCTGGTCGGCGACGCGACGCCGTTCACCGCAGTCGGCGACGACGACCAGGCGATCTACGGCTGGCGCGGCGCGACGCTCGACAACCTGGCGGCGCTCCCGCGCGACTATCCCGATTTGCGCGTCATCAAGCTCGAGCAGAACTACCGGTCGACCGTCCGCATCCTGCGCTGCGCCAACGCGCTGATCGGCAACAATCCGAAGCTGTTCGACAAGCGCCTGTGGACCGAGCTCGCGCACGGCGATCCGCTGCGCGTGACGCCGGCCGCCGACGAGGAGGCCGAGGCCGAGCTCGTCGTGCGCCGCATGGCGGGTCAAAAGTTCGAGCATCGGACGCAATTTCGCGATTACGCGATCCTGTATCGCGGCAATCACCAGGCGCGCGCGTTCGAGGCCGCTCTGCGCGCGCAGTCGATTCCCTATGAGATCTCGGGCGGGCAGTCGATGTTCGAGCGCACGGAGATCAAGGACATCGTCGCGTACCTGCGGCTGATCGCGAACGAGGACGACGATCCCGCGTTCGTTCGCGCGCTGTCCGCGCCGAAGCGCGGCATCGGCCAGACGACGCTCGCCCGCCTGGGCGAAGTCGCGCAACGTGCGCGCGTGAGCGCCGAGGGTCGTCCAATGAGCCTGTTCGGCGCGGTGTTCGACGCTGCGTTGGAGACCGCCGTGCCGGCGCGGCAGCGCGCCGCGCTCTCCGAGTTCTGTGCGCTGATCAACGGCCTGCGCCACCGCGCCGAGCGCGAGCCGGCGGGCCGGCTGCTCGATGAGCTGCTGCGCAAGACCGGTTATGCCGACTGGCTCGCGGCGACGCTCGACCGTCGCGACGCGCAAGCGCGCACGCAAAGCGTCGACTATTTCGTCGGCTGGCTCGCGCGCAAGGGCGAGGCCGATGGCCGCAACCTGCTCGAGCTGACGCAGATGGTCGCGCTGATCACGATGCTCGAAGGACGCGAAGGCGAGGCTGCCGACGCCGTGTGCCTGTCGACGCTGCATGCCGCTAAGGGCCTCGAATTCCCGCACGTGTTTCTCGTCGGGCTGGAGGAGGGCATCCTGCCGCACCGCGAAGCGATCGACGCCGGCAACGTCGAGGAGGAGCGGCGGCTGATGTACGTCGGCATGACGCGCGCCGAGCGCAGCCTGCACTTGTCGTACTGCCGCACGCGCAAGCGCGCGGGCGAGAAAGTGGATTGCGCGCCGTCGCGGTTTCTCACCGAGCTCGCGCAGGAGGACGTGCGGTACGAGGATCAGCCGCTGTCGGCGGACGAGGCGATAAAGGCGAAGGCCGCCGGCAACGCGCGCCTGCAGGCGCTGAAGGCGATGGTGACGAAGTGATCGGTGTCGGAGGTGCGACTCGAGCCATCAGGGAGTTGCACCTCCGACACCGGGGGTTGCACCTCCGACACCGAGGTTACTTGGCGGCGCCGACCATGTAATCGGCCGCCGCGGTGACTTCGGCGTCGGAGAGCGCCATGTTGCCGCCCCTCGGCGGCATTGCGTTCAGGCCCTTGAGCGCGGCGTTGTGCAGCGTCGGGATGCCGGTGGCGATGCGAGGCGCCCACGCGGCCTTGTCGCCGAACTTGGGTGCGCCGGCGAGGCCGGTCGCGTGGCAGACGCTGCAGGTCTTGTCGTAGACCGCCTTGCCGTCGGCTTTCGCGCCGCCGCCTGCCGGCGCTGCGGCTGCCATGGCCGCCGGTGCTGCAGCGGTCGCCGCGGGAGCGCCAGGCGCAGGAGTCGCAGCAGGTGCGGCTGGCGCAGGCGCGGCAGGCGCAGCCGCCGCTGCCGGTGCAGCCGCGACGGCGGTCGGCGGCGGTTCCTTCCAGCCGGCGCCGACCTGGTTCGCCAGGTAGACGACCGCACGATGCACTTCGTCGTCGGTCAGATCCATGTTGCCGCCCTTCGGCGGCATCACGCCCGTCTTGCCCTGGAATCCGGCGATCGCATGCTGCACCATCGTCTTCTCGCCCTGCGCGACGCGCGGCGCCCACGCCGCCTTGTCGCCAGCCTTCGGCGCACCGGCGATGCCCGCTTCGTGACAGGTCTTGCATATCTGCCCGTACACTTGCTCGCCCGTCAGGTTGCCTTTGGGACCCGACGCTTCGGCGATCACCACCGTTCCGACCGGCTTGATGCGCTCGAGCACCCGCTGCTCGTCGCCCGATGCGTCGTGGCGCGTGCTGGTGAAGAGCTGCGACAGCAGCGCGATGACGACGATCGGAATGAGGAACGCGAGCAGCACGACGATGATGAGCTGCTTCGGAGTCTTGATCGGCGAGGAATGCGGGTCGTGTTCCGGCATGAGGGAATCGTTCTTCGTGGAGGAGCGCCGGCGGGCAACGCGCCGAAGCGCCGGCCAAACCCGCGATTATACGGGCCCATCCGCGGCTCGCGATCGCGTATCGGGCGAGTCGGCGAGCCGGCCGCTATAATCCGGTATCGACGCGCCCGTAGCTCAGTTGGATAGAGTATTGGTTTCCGAAGCCAAGGGTCACAGGTTCGAATCCTGTCGGGCGCGCCACACTCTCTCTCGCCGCATGCTCGTCCTCGCGGCGCATCGCCTTATGCCACCGGTCCTCGCACTTCTGATGTCGGCGCTGATCTCGGCCACCGCCCTGGGTCAGGATGCGCCGGCTTCAGTCGACGACTCCAACGCCCGGCGAATCGTTGAGGAAGCGGACCGGATCCGTCTGCCCGCCGAGGCCTTCCAGGTCGACGTGGCGATCGTCACGACGGGCGATGACAAGGCGCCGGACGAGCGCAAGTACCGAGTGCTGTCGAAGGGATCCGAAAACACGGTCGTCATGGTCACCGAGCCCGCCTCCGAGCGCGGCCAGATCCTGCTGATGAAGGGGCGCGAGCTGTGGGTGTTCCTGCCGAACGTCTCGCAGCCGGTGCGCCTGTCGCTATCGCAGCGGCTCACCGGACAGGTCGCGAACGGCGACCTCGCTCGCGCCAATTTCGCCGGCGACTACAACCCGCGCATTCTGCGCACCGAGACGATCGGGGGCGAAAAGTACAACGTCCTCGAGCTCGTCGCCGTCGATCGCAGCGTCACGTACCAGCGCGTCGTCTACTGGGTGCGCGAGGCGAACTCCGCACCGCACAAGGCGGAATTCTATTCATTGTCCAACCGGCTTCTGAAGACCTGTACGTACGAGAACTACGAGAAAATGGCAGGCAAGCTGCGCCCCACGCGGCTGGTCATGGAGGATCCCCTGCACGTCGGCGACCGATCGGTACTCGAGTACGGCGCGATGAAGCTGCGCGACATTCCGGACAAGGTTTTCACGAAGGACTACCTGAAGAAGCTCGAATGAGCCCGCAGGGACGCCCCAAGGGCGAATTGCCGCGAAGCGCGGTAGCGCGAAGGGTAGTCCAGTGAGCGCTGCGGGTCCGCCGTTCGACTACCGTAGCGCCTTCTCGCGCAATCTCGGCTGGGTCACCGAAGCGGAGCAGGAAAGGCTACGGCACAGGCGCGTCGCCATCGCGGGCCTTGGCGGCGTCGGCGGCGTCCACCTGCTGGCGCTTACGCGCCTCGGAATCGGCAAGTTCCACATCGCCGACCACGACCGGTTCGAACTCGTCAACTTCAACCGGCAGGCGGGCGCCACGGTCGACACGCTCGGCCGCCCGAAGGTCGACGTGATGGCCGACATGGCGCGCGCGATCAATCCCGATCTCGACGTCGTCAAGTTCCCTGACGGCATATCGGCGTCGAACCTGGATGCGTTCCTCGAGGGTGTGGACGTCTTTGTCGACGGCCTCGATTTCTTTGCATTCGAGATCCGCGAGAAGACGTTCGCCGCTTGCTATGCGAAAGGCATTCCCGCCGTGACGGTGGCGCCGATCGGCATGGGCGCGGCGATGCTCAACTTCCTGCCCGGGCGCATGACGTTCGAGCAGTATTTCCGCTTCGAAGGCGCGAGCGAGCCGGAGAAGGCGCTGCGCTTCCTGCTCGGCGTCGCACCCGCGATGCTGCATCGCCGGTATCTCGTCGATCCGACGCGCGTCAATTTCCGCGAGCAGTTCGGACCCTCGACGCCGATGGCGTGCGAGATCTGCGCGGGCGTCGCAGCCACGCAGGTGCTGAAGCTGCTGCTCGGGCGCGGCAAGATCCTCGCTGCGCCGCGCGGCATGCACATCGACGCTTACACCCACCGCCTTCGGAAGACGAACAGGCGCCGGGGCAACAAGAGCCTGTACCAGCGCCTCGTGTTGACGATCGCGCGGCGTCAGTTTCGCCGCTGATGCCGATGCGGATGGTCGAAACGATCCTCGAAATCGCGCGCTGGGCGCCAAGCGGCGACAACACGCAGCCGTGGCGCTTCGAGATCCTCGACGATCGCCGCTTCGTCGTGCATGGCTTCGACACGCGCGACTGGTGCCTGTACGACATCGACGGCCGGCCGAGCCAGATCGCGCTCGGCGCCTTGCTCGAGAACATCGCGATCGCGGGCAGCGCGCACGCGATGAAGGCATCGATCGTCCGCCGCGCCGATGCGCCGGACGCTCATCCGACGTTCGACGTCCGGCTCGACGACGCGCCCGGTATGCCGGCCGATCCGCTGGCGCCGTTCATCGCCGTGCGGTCGGTGCAGCGGCGCGCGCTGCGGTCGCGCCCGCTGTCGGCGCCCGCCAAGCGCACGCTCGAAGCGGCCGTCGGCCCCGATCATTCGGTCAGGTGGCTCGAAGGCGTGGCCAACCGGCGCGCGGTTGCGGCGCTGATGTTCCGGACGTCGGCGGTGCGCCTGACCGCGCCGGAGGCGTACGAAGTCCATCGAAGCGTCATCGCGTGGAACAGCCGGTTCAGCGAGGACAAGGTACCGGACGCGGCGATCGGACTCGATCCGATCACAACGCGCCTGATGGCTTTCGTGATGCGCGACTTCGGACGTGTGCGGTTTTTCAACCGCTATCTCGCCGGTACGTTTGCGCCGCGACTGCAGCTCGATGTCGTACCGAGCCTCGCGTGCGCCGCGCATTTCCTGATCGTGGCGCGGACAGCGCCGCGCACCGTCGACGATTACGTCGCGGCCGGACGAGCGATGCAGCGGTTCTGGCTCACCGTCACGCAGGAAGGCCTGCAGCTCCAGCCGGAAATGGCGCCCCTGATTTTCGCCGCCTACGTGCGCCAGGATCGGCCGTTCACCGCGACACCGTCGATCTGGCGGCGTGCCAAAGCAGTCGGCGCACGCTTCCAGCGGCTGGTGGCGACCGACGCCGAGCGGGTGGTGTTCATGGGGCGGGTCGGAGAGGGTGCGGCGCCGAACGCACGCTCGCTGCGGAGGCCCCTTGCGGATTTGATCGTCGCGCGCTCGCCAGGCGCCGGCTTTGGAGACGGGAACGCCGAGGCTCGAGGCTACTCGAGCGTGCGCAATCGCCCCTCGATGCCTTGGGCTTCCGCCGGCGAGAAGAACAGCGGGTAGAGCAGGCGCGTGTCACCGGCGCGCTCGCGATGGCCGCCCCAGCGCGCGATTTCCGCTTCGGCATAGGCGAGATCGAGCCGCAACAGCAAAGCGGGCGCATCGACGCGCGGATCGATCCGCTCAGCGCCAATCGTGTCGAACCCCAGCATCGACTGGTAGAACCTGACGTGGCGCGGATTGACCTCGATCAGCAGGTCGGTGGCGCCGCGCAGATCCCGCGCGTGGATGTACGCGATGTGGAAGATCGCCGCGAGCACTGACTTCGACCGGACCATGTTGTCGACGGCGAGCTTGGTGAACTCGCACAGACGCACTCCGGGTGCGCGGAGCTTTGCGACCTCATCCGGGTAGAGCTGCTCGACGGCGAGTCCGCTTTCCGAATCCGTGCCGACGGTCAGCGTAGCGATCGGAAGGTCGTTGTCGAATGCCGCGAGCGTGATCAGGTTCGCGGGCGCCGAAGCAAGTGGCGCAACCTGGTAGCCGCGCCACGCATAACGCCGCTCGATCAGATAGCTCGCGTTGCTGCGGCGACCTTCGGTATTCGCCAGGCGGATCTTGAAGCGCGATTTCTTGAGCGCTTCGCCTTCGTCGAGCTCGCCCGGGTTGTGCAGGAGCGAAGCAAGCCGCGAGCGCGGAATGGAAACGATCGTGTCGGTGGAACCGGTGTCGGGCGGCGCGTCCGCCATGATGGCGCAGTCGTTGATGGTATGCCGTACCGGCTGCGTCGATCGTCCCCGGGTTCAGGTGACACATCGGCGACAGGCGCGCCGCAGGCCGTGCATTCAGCGCAGTTTAACCCAGTCGCGCGGATGCGCCGCGGCCTAGCCGGCCGCGCGCTCCGCAGAGCCCGTGCGATCAGCGGCCGCCGCGCGCTCCGCAGAGCCCGTGCGATCAGCCGCCGCCGCGCGCTCCGCGGCGTAGACCCATTCGTGCCCGCTGCGTACGCCGAGGCGCACGACCCGGCCATCCTCGAGATCGACTCGGCGATCGGCGAGGTCGATGATGCGCTGGTCGTGGGTCGAGAAGACGAAGGTGGCACCGGTGCTGCGATTGATCCGGCGCATCAGCCGCAGAATGCGCGAGCCGGTTCGATGATCGAGGTTGGCCGTTGGCTCGTCGGCCAGAATGATTTTCGGGCGCACGGCGAGCGCGCGCGCGATCGCGACGCGCTGCCGCTGGCCGCCGCTCAACTGGTTGGGGCGATGCCTTTCGAACTCCGCAAGTCCGACGAGCTTCAGGTAGTGCCGCACACGACGGCGGCGCTCCTCGCCGCGCATGTCCACGAACTGAAGCAGCGGGTACTCGACGTTCTCGGCCGCGGACAGCACGGGAAGCAGGTTGAACGTCTGGAAGATGAACCCGATCCAGCGTCCGCGCAGTCGCGCGAGTTCGTCGGCGGATTTTCCCGACAGCGGCTCGCCGTCGAGGTAGACCGTTCCGGTCGTCGGCGTGTCGATGCAGCCGAGCAGGTTCAGCAGTGTCGACTTGCCGCTGCCCGACGGTCCAGCGATCGCCATGAACACGCCCTGCTCGATGCTCAAGTTGACGTGGTGCAGTGCCGTCACCGGCTGGTCGCCGAGTTGGTACTCCTTGCTGACGTCTTCGACGCGCGCGAGCACGGCGGTCAGTGCTCGAGGGCGGGGATCCGCAGGCGCATCGGGCCGCCGCGCGTTCTAGACGGCACGGCGCAGCGCGTCGGAGAGCGGCACGCGGGTAACATGGCGCGCGGGTACCAGCGAACCGCACACCGCGGCGAGCAGGCCCAGCGCGAATGCGGCGGCGAGCACGACCGGCACCACCTGGATGCGCGCATGGAAGCCGCTTTCCGAGTTGGGCGGCGGCGCCATTGGAATGCCGATCGCCGAGATCAGCCATGCGAGCGCCGCGCCGGCGATCACGCCGGCCAGCGCGCCAATCGCGCCGAGCAGAGCCGCTTCCGCGATCGCGAGCAGGAACACCTCGCGCCCGGTGCGTCCGAGCGCTCGCATGATGCCGAATTCCGCGGTGCGCTCGTGCAGCGTCATGTTCATGCTGTTCGCCACGCCCAGCAGCACCATGACGAGGATGACCCCCTGCAGGAAGCCGAACTGGCGCTCGTAGAGCGCGGCCGTATTCTTGTAGAAGTCGTCCAGTTCATGCCAGGTCTTGACTTCGAGTCCCGGCGGCAGGCGCGACGCGAGCATCGCGCGCGCGCGGCCGGTGTCCTCGGTTCGCGCGAGCAGCACGACGAACGCGCTTGCGCCGGCGACGTCAGTAAGCTCTTGCGCAGCCTGGAGCGGCAGTCGTACCGAGCGCGCGTCGTATTCCTTGGACAGGCTGCGGGCCACGCCCACGATCTCGAAGTCTAGCGTGTTGGCGGCGCCCTCGCGCGTGCTCGTCACGAGGTTGACGCGATCGCCCGGTTCGAGCTTCATCGATTTCGCGAGACCCTCGCCGACAATCACCCCGAACCGGTCGTGCGTCGTCAACGGCCGCCCGGCGAGAATCGAGAACGCCGAACCAATCTGCGCCTCCGGCCCCGGCTCGACGCCCTCGGCAAGGATTGGCAGTTCCGCGCGCCCGTTGCTGATCAGACCCGGGAACGCGAGGCGCTGCCCGTAGACGGCAAGTCCCGGCAGCGCGGCGAGCTCCCGGCCGACGGCGTCCACGTCCTCGATCAGGTAATCGAGCGGATGGTGGCCGCCGCTCGCGTGCAAACCCTGCTTGTAGATCTGCAAGTGGCCAAGCTGCGAGTGGATCGTCCGTTCCCGCAGCTGCAGCAGGATGTCCGCGACGAATCCACCGCACAGGACGAGACTCGCCACTCCCAGCGCGATGCCCGCCAGCGTGATCGCCGTGCGCGCGCGCTGCCGGGCCATGTTCCGCATCGCGAGCTTCAGCATGCGCGGGCGCCGCTACCGGTTGTGGCGCAGCGCATCGACAACCGGCAAGCGCGACGCACGCCACGCCGGATACACGCTGGCGAGCGCCGTCGCGATGACGGCACCTGCGAACGCCAGGACGGCGAGGCGCACCGTGAGGATGATCTCTGCCGAGTACGCCTCGTCGCGGCCTGGCGGCGGCGGCATCGGGATCCCGATGGTGGAGAGCATCTGTGCGAGCGCGAAGCCGGCGAGAAGGCCGAGCACGGCGCCGATGACGCCCAGCAAAACGCCTTCCAGCATGAACAGCCGGACGATGCTCGCGCGCGGCGTGCCGAGCGCCATCATCGTCCCGATCTCGCCGGTGCGCTCCATCACGTTCATCATAAGCGTGTTGGAGATGCCAAGGACAATGATGAACGCGATGAGCACGCCGACCACGTCGATCTGGTTGGAAAGCAGCACCACCGCCTTGCGGTAGAAATCCGAGATGTCGAGCCACGAGGCGACCTCGAACTGATCGCGCGGCAGCGCGCCGCGAAGATACGCGACGGCAGCCGGCGTCGCGTCGATGGCATCGAGGCGCAGCACCCACGTGTTCGCGCTTTGCGTGCGCAGGAGCTCGCGCCCCATCGCAAGCGGCAGGCGTACGGCAGTGTCGTCGAACGCCTTGACGTGAGTATCGAATATCCCCACGACCGTTCCCTCGGTGCCATTGATGGCGCCGCGCGGGAGGCGTACGAGGAAACTGACGACGTCACCGAGTTGCACGCCGAGCGCAGTCGCCAGGCCGCGTCCGAGCAGCACGCCGCGCGGATTCGTCGCGGACAGCGGGTCGCCCTTCAGCGTGAGCCCCTGGCTGATCCGCCGGTTGGGCTCGGGATCGACGGCCTGGCCGGTAAACGCGACGGTGGTGCTGCCGTGGGCCACGAGGCCGCTCACCGAAAGGCGCTGATCGAGCGCCTGCACGCCGGGCGCCGACCGTGCCGCAGCCAGGTATTTTGGATCGGAGGGAAGCAGATAGGCGCTGGGGTCCGCGAGCCCCGCATCGCGGAAGCCCGGACGCGAGACGTGCACGTGACCGAGGCCGGTCTCGACCGTCGACTCGCGCATCGCCCAGAAGATCCATTCGATGAATCCGCCCGCGATGAGCAGGGCGGCGACGCCGAAGGCGATCGCGGACAGCGAGATCAGCGTGCGCGCACGATGGCGCGTGAGGTTCCGCGCCGCGAGCGTCAGCGATAAAACCGGCATCGGGGAATGATTGCGCGCATCGGAATTCGGGCGCGAAGCCACCGCCGCGGCGTATGCGGCGTGCGCCCCGGTAATATGAGTGCCAGCAGATACTAGCAGCTTGCCGGGGAATGTCCGCGCCGCGTGCGGCCCATGCGCCCGTGCATTAGGGTTCGTGCAATTGGGAGACGGTTTCGTGCCGGAAGGCGACGAGCTCGATCGGAAATGGGACGCCGTCGTGATCGGCACGGGCGTTGGCGGTGCAACGCTCGGCTACGCGCTGGCGGGCCGGGGCATGCGGGTGCTGTTTTGCGACAAGGGTCGCTCGAGCCTGTCCGGCGCAGGTGCGCTTCGCGGCGCGTACCCGGAGGAATCATTCCCGCGCCCGGCAGCGCCACCGGGCGCGCAGCGCGACACGCTTGCCGCGGCAGGGCGCTGCACCGACGAGTGGTTCGAGCACGGGGCAACACGCAGCACCCGCTTCGTTCCGTTCGTCGGCAACGGCACCGGGGGCTCAAGCGCGCTGTACGGCATGGCGCTCGAGCGCTTCTTCCCGGCCGATTTCGCACCGGGGTCCGCAACGCGCATTCCGGCCGAAAGCTCGCGGCCTGCCACGTGGCCGATCGGGTACGACGAGATCGCACCGTATTACGCGGCTGCCGAAGCGCTCTATCGCGTCCGCGGCGTCGGTGATCCGCTGCGCAACGGCGAGCGCATGGGTTACGTGGCCGAGCCGCCGACCGCGAGCGCCACGGCGCGCGAGCTGACGGGGCATTTCATCACGAACGGCTTCCATCCGTACCGCCTGCCGGTCGCGTGCGAGGTCGTTCCGGGATGCACGGCATGCCAGGGGTATCTGTGCGCCCGCGATTGCAAGAACGACAGCGCGCGGGTCTGCCTCGCGCCGGCCGTCGCGCGTCACGGCGCCGTCGTGCTCGACGAATGCGAGGTGCTGGCGCTCGACGCAGACGCGTCGCGCGTGAATGCGGCGATCTGCCGCCGCCATGGGCGCACGCTGCGACTCCGGAGCGACCTGTTCGTGCTGGCCGCCGGCGCGCTCGAAACGCCGCGGATCCTGCTCCGGTCGGCCTGCGGCGATTGGCCGCGGGGCCTCGCCAACGGTTCGGGCCTGGTAGGGCGGAACCTTATGCGGCACCTCGTGGACCTGTGGCTCGTCTTCACGGGCGCGGCGAGCGAGGCGGGGGATTACACGAAGGAAATCGCATTCAACGACCTGTACGAGCGCAACGAGCCGCGCCTCGGATCCGTGCAATCGTTCGGCAGGCTGCCGCCGGCGCGCGTGCTGGTCTCGGATCTGGTCCAGGACGCGCGCGACGGCGCGTTTCCGCCGCTCGCGCCGCTGCTCGCTGCCCTGCGCCCGCTGCTCGAACCGGCGCTGCGGCGCATGTTCGCACGCGGCGTGTTGCTCGCCACGATCGTCGAGGACCTGCCGTATCCCGACAACGGGGTCCTGTTCGACGCCGCAGCGCCCTTCGGAGCGCCGCGCCTCGAGTACCGGATGCGGGCGTTCGAGCGCCGCAAGGTGGCGCTGATGCGCGATCGGATGAAGGCGCTGCTGAAGCCCTACCGCCACCGGCTGCTGAAGCAGGCTGAGAACAACCACCGCCTCGCACACGCGTGCGGCACGTGCCGCTTCGGCGCCGATCCGCGGACGAGCGTGCTCGATCCGAACAACCGCGCGCATGGATTGGCGAACCTGCTGGTTGTCGACGGCTCGTTCTTCCCGTCGAGCGGCGGGACGAACCCGGCCCTGACGATCGCGGCCAACGCGCTGCGGGTCGCGGAGAGGCTGGCGGGACCCGCTTGAGCGGTTGCGCGGGCCTCAGCGTGTGGCTCGGGGGCCGCCGGACCCGCTCGTCGGTCGATTTTACAGGCGGATCTGCGGCGGGGCTCCCGCACCCGGGTCCCGCTCGCTCAAGGCGGGGCGCGCTCGACTTTCCCGGTTTCCCTTGTCCCCCGGCCTCGCCGGCGTGGGTGGCGCTCGAACGCCGTGCCGGGGGACGAGGCGTCCGATCCTTCCGGAGCCGCCGCGTCGAGGGATTTTACAGACGGC
>Ga0207706_10000853_pt1 | contig 31374 bp, 29 predicted proteins | sample KBSC53metaG_FD_184318 | JGI IMG/M metagenome (GOLD analysis project Ga0207706, IMG submission 184318) | Corn rhizosphere microbial communities from Kellogg Biological Station, Michigan, USA - KBS C5-3 metaG (SPAdes) (version 2) | ecosystem: Host-associated > Plants > Roots > Rhizosphere > Soil ... | reverse complement strand
ATCACGAAATCGTTATACATCACCAGACGCCGGTTGAGCAGTTTTCCTTCGGCGACATATTTTTTTTCCAGGTCGGGCGCATGCACCAGCACCACGTCGGCATCACCTTTGGCGGCGAGCGCCAACGCCTGGCCCGTACCGACGGAAACGGTTTTGACAGAATAACCGGTCTGCTTTTCGAACAGGGGGACCAAGACATCGAGCAAGCCTGAATCCTGGGTGCTGGTGGTGGTGGAAAGAATGATATTATGGCTGTTAGACGCCGCGCCGTAAGCGGTAAAAATACACAAAGGAAAGACTAACGCTAGGAAACAGAGTGAAAGGTGCCACTGCTTGTGCATCGATAAGCGGTCCTTCCGCTAATTTAAATGGATGATCCGGCCGGATTCGCTGACGTCGTACCCGCCCAGCGCCTCGACCCGCGCACGAAACTCACGTGACCCGACAACGCCGAGCAAAGCCTGGATACCCTCGGTAAAAAAACGCTCGCGTGGAATCCACAGATCGAAACGTTCGCGGGTTAGTGACTGAAACTCGAGGCTGAGCAATTGCGCCGTTGTTCGCGTTGCCAGACCTGCGTCGGCTTGGCCTTGAAGAATTCGCAGTCCCACCTCGAGGTGAGTCGACACAGTAATCTCGTAACCAGAGATTCTCTTTGGATTGAGGTGCGCCTGGGCCAGCTGGTGATCTAGATAGATCCGAGTGCCCGAACCAGCTTGACGATTGATAAACCGCAGCCTCGGCCGCGCGAGATCGCGCATCGAAGCGATGCTGTTCGGATTGCCGGGCGCAACCAGCAATCCGAGCTCACGATAGAACAGGCCGACGATAACCGCATCGGCGCCCATAAAATCCGACGCCGAACTTTTCTTTCCGCCGTTTCGCGCGGGTTCCAACAAGTGCGCCATAGCGCAGTCGGCAACCCCGCTGCTGATCGCTGTCAGCCCGCTTCTGCTGCCCACGGTGGTCATGTAAAACGACGCCGGGCGGGTCTCACGTTCGTAGAGATCATGGAGGATACCGAGACACGGATCGTCGCTTCCCGCCGCCAGTAGAAATGCGCGATCTGGAACAGTAGGTGCCTTCGCTTTTCCGGTGGCGCTTCGCTCGATCCATTCATCAATCAACTTTTTTGGGAACGTCCACTTACCGGTTACGCGGGTGGATGGAATTTGACCTGCCTTAGCGAGAAAATAGATTTTCTTCTCGTTGATCCCGAGATAGCGCGCGACCTCGCGCACGTTCAGAAGCTCGTTGGAAGAAGCATCCATAGAAGCCGCCTTATCAATTTTTTGGAAAATAGGCAAAGATACTTACAAATAATTACAAAAACACAGTATCGGGTGAGCCGGTCTCTCTTTCTCAAACAATGGAATCCGGAAGCCTGCGTGCGAGCGTTGAAACGGATGGAGGTTCGCTGCTGGGCCAAAAGTTAAAAAAGGACACTATACGGCGCGACGACCATCACTAATGACGACGAGGGCGGGATGGGAACTTTTATGTTGATCCCTCACACCGGCCAGCCGTGCTGGGACAAGTCGATCAAATTACCGTCCGGATCGGCGACCCGGTACTCGGCTTCACGATTGGGTGGCCGTTTCTGTATTTCCGAGGCTGCGCCCAACTCTTTGCATACCGATTTCAACTTCTCGATGTCGTCCACCTCGATGCCAAAATGGTACAGCCCTTCTTTATAGTGCGGCCGCTTCTGAATGATCGCGAGATTCAGATAACCGTCCGTGAGATAGATCGCCGGGCCGACACCGTCGATCACCTTCATGCCGAACGCCTCGGTATAAAATTTCACCAGACGCTCGCGATTTTCCGAAACGATCGCCAAATGGCGGATGCGTGCCATGAGCCAGTCTCCTTTCAACTACTTGTATAATTTTTCGATAAACCCTTCGTCGCGCAATCGCTCCACGGCGCCGAAAGAAAGCTGCTTCTTGATTTCCAACGCGGCAAGCTTTGGCGCGATCCGGTGAGTAATTTCCAGCGTGTTCTGAATCGCCCGCTGATTGGGAATCGGCACGCGATCGAGACCGTTGACGTAGCTCTCGTAAGCGCCGTCAAGGGTCTTTGCATCTGCAGTGCGCATATATTTGCGCAACGCCGCAAGGGTTTTCGGCCGATCCTTGATGATCGCCGCAATTGCCGCGACGTAGCCCCGCATCACCCGATAGATCAACGCCGGATTTTCCTCGGCATATTTGCGCGTGGTCCAGAGCGCATCGATGATCAGAGGAATGGGTTCGACCTCGATGATTTGCAGCCCCTTCTCCTGCGCCGCGGCAACCACGCCCTTGGAGATCGGCGCCGCTTGAACTTTCCCGGTCGCAAGCGCCGCCAGACGCGACATCGTCCCGCCGACCGCGAGATAAATCACGTCCTTGTCGGGATCCAAACCGTTATTTTTGATCACCATGCGCGCGATTTCACCGGCGCGCCCGCCGATCTGCGAGATGCCGACCACTTTACCTTTTAGATCTTGAATCCGCCGGACTTGTTTCGTGACGCCAAACACGTAGGGTAAAACATTTTTTGCCGAGCCTAACAGAACAATGTCCGCGCCACTGGCCACGGCCGAGAGCGCCGAAACTGCATCCCCGGCCATAAACTGGGTGTGACCCGAGAGCAAACTTTGAATCGACAGCCGGCCGCCCTCCATGTACACCAGTTTGGCATCGACTCCGTTCTCTTTGAAAAAGCCACCCTCGCCAGCCATCCACAAGCTTGCGGAATCGCCCGACAGACCGGGATAAGAAATGGCGATTTCTTCCGCGCGAAGCGGCGCGGCGAAGAACCAGAGGGCCGAGGCGAAGAACAGTGACCGAAGGACGCACCTTTGTAATGCGCGCACAGCTATTCCTCTTTCCAGACGCTGTCGGGATGCCGTTCCATTAGCTCATGGATGAACTGCGCAAAAGACCCGTTCGCTTCCGAGCCGTCAGCCTGGATGCCGCCGTCATGCGTGCCCAGCAAACACAGCACCCGCCCGTCCTTTTCAGTGATCTCGACAAAAGAATTCGTGCCGAACAGAACCTGCACTCGCTCGTAGCCGCTTTCACGATTTCCCTCGACAATGACTGCTCTGATCTTCGCCATCGATACCTCGTGAGCTGGTTTAACGGTTCAAGAGAAACTCTTCTCGCAATTGCTGATAGGGTTTTTCGTATTGTACTGCGTCATCGGGGGTGAGAAGGAGGATCTTCACTCCTTTGGCCTCGAGATCGATCTCAGGATAGCGCGGGCGCACATCGCGGCGCGCAGAAATCCGTCCGGCCTCGGCAAAGATGCGCTGCGCCGGTTCCGAGAGAAGATAGTCGAGCAGTAACGCGGCGGCATAAGGCCGCGGGGTTTTTTTGATGACCCCCACCGGGCTCGGAGTGGCAGGCGTCGGATCGGGGTACGAAATCTCCACCGGACAACCGCGTGTATGCTTGAGGTCCGCCAGGCGGTAAGCGTAAAGATCGATCGCCGCTTTGAATTCTCCCGCACAAAGCAATTGGGTGAGCAGCGTATGCCCTTTGCGCACCACTACTTCATTTTTGCTGATCGCCTGGAGATATTTTTTCGCCCGCTCGACTCCCCAGATTTTGAACCAGCCCATGATCGATTTGTCCGGATCCATATCGATGGCGAAATTGCCCTTCCATTTCGGATCGAGAAAGTCTTCGTACTTTTTTGGCGCTTCCTGCGCCGGCACCAGCCGGCTGTTATACGCAATCACGGCCACGTTGTAATCATAGGCAGTCCAGTAGCCCAGCCGGTCCTTATGCGCATCCGGAAATGCCGCCCGCTCGGGCGAATTGTAACGCCCCGCGACACCCGCCTTGATCAGGGTGGGAATATGCTCGTTGCTCGGTGCCATTACATCGGCGTCGAGCTTGCCGCTTCTCGCCTCCGTCAACAGCCGATTCGCAACTCTTTCACCTGCCGCGCGGTAGCCATCCAGTTTGACTCCATAGCGTTTATCGAAATCGATGCGCAGCTTCTCGAGATGATCGGCGCTGATATTACCATAAACAACCGCCTTCCCTTCCGCCCGCGCGCCGGCGACGAGCCGTTTTTGCCGCTCGTCGGCTGGGAGCTTGAGCAACTCCTGCCAGATCTCTTCGGGCTCGCGCGACGAAGCGGCGTGCGTCTCGGCATGAAGCAGGATGGAAAACGCGGGTAATAAAAAGACCACTAAAAAGTAAGCGAAGGATTTCATTTTACCTCCGATCACGCCCAGTATGTCGTCCGATCGATCGGGATATGCTGCAGAACTTCGCCCGGCACGAACTCTTCCACATTGATCCTCTCGAGCGCCTCCTCGGGGCATTTGGAAACCGGCGAGAACGGACGATCGAGAGGTTTGGTGGCATCGACAATCATCACGGACGTCTTGCGCGCGTCGACCATTGAAGGATCGATCAAACTGCCGCGCATCAGCTCGGGCACAATCGAAATTTGCCGATGCGGCTGCACGCGCGTCGCCAGTGCCCAGAGGATCTCCGTCGGATTGTAAACGTCGATATCTTCGTCGAAGACAAAGACGTTCTTTGCCCAATCCCACGTCAAAACCGCTGCCGCGGCGCGGCCGGGATCGCCCTCGGACATTTTTTTCATCGAGATAAAAACATTGAGCAACGCGTGCCGCCCGCTCGCGCAGACCGCCTGGACACCCGGCACCGCTTCGCGACAGCGCCGCAGATAAGCCCCTTCGCGCGCGAGGTCCATCCATGGCTTGTCGCCCTCTGGAGTCAAAATCGAGGTATGCATTGCGCCGCGCCGACGTGTAATCGCGCGCACTTCGTAATGCGCCGATTGCTGAAACCCTTGCACGCCTAAATAGCCGTTCACTTCGCCGAACGGTCCCTCGACCATGCGCTTGCCGGGCAAGAGCGCGCCTTCGACAACGATCTCGGCATCAGCCGGAACCAGCAGTCGCTCGCCCCAGCTTTCCGATGGCGTGAGCCGCAGCGGCTCCTGCAAATAGCCGCCGATGATCTCGTACTCGCTCACCTCGAAAGACCCGCCGTAGCAAGCGCCCATCTGATAGGCAGGATGGTGGCCGATCACGGTCGCCACCGGACATTCCTCACCGGTATCTTCATAGCCGCGGAAGATTCGCCACATGTGCTGCAAGGTCATGAGAAAGCCAGTATGGTTGCGGTCTTTGACTTCCATCCGGTGGTACGAGCAGTTATAAATGCCGCTGCTCCTGTCCCTCGCCACACTCGACATATCGATGTAAGGACCGCCGTCCATCTCATGATGGCGCATCAGCGGTAGCTCGTAGAGATCCACCTGATCGCCCGTTTGGACGATTTCCTTGACGGGCGCGGCTTCTTTGCGCACCATGACCGGCTCGATCTTGGCCGCTTCTCGCCGCAAGCACTCGCGCGCCATCTCCGCCCGGTTCATGTCGCTGCGCAAACCGAGCACCACCTGTATTTTTTTCTGCGCGTTCTCCGCGCCGATCACCAGTTTCATCTCAGTAGCGCGGCCATGAGCATTGAGCGGCTGCTCGAAAATCAGCACGGGGAATTTCTTGAGAGCACCGAGATGCTTGACGATCGCCGTAACGTCGTAATTGAGCGGATTGACGGTTTTAGAGATCGAGACCACATCGCTCGGATACGAGCCCCGCATATCTTCTAGAAATGTTCGTAGCGATTTTGCCATCGACTTGGTTCATTTACGGACGATTCAAGAGGACCTGCCCGAACCACCCCATCCAACCCGTACCCTTTAGCCCTTATAGCGTGCCGCGTAGGAGCCTTGCATCGCTCGTCATTACCTCGTATCACGCGGGAAATGACGTAAACAACACCAGTTACAAGATCCTGTCAGGATCGTTGCGGCGACACTCCTCTCAGAATCTGCTTGTCACAGCGGTACCGGATGACTATTGTGAGGCGACCAACGTTGCCGGAAATTTCAGGTATATAGTAACAAATAGCGCGGAGTGCATATTGCCGAACGGCAAGATAGTCAAGCTTCAGCGTGTCGATGACAAGGAGGAGCAAGTGAAAATTGATCGCAACATCAATTTTGGAACGTTGCTGTTATTTGCCGGTTTGATCGGCCTTGGCCCGATTTCATTCCAACAGACCGCGGTCGCGCAGACACAAAAAGTTCGCGTCGGTCTGATGCTTCCCTATACGGGGACTTACGCCCAACTTGGAAGCGCGATTACCAATGGGTTCAAATTGGCCGTCGCGGAAAAGGGCGGCAGACTCGGCGGCCGAGAATTGGAATATTTTACCGTTGACGATGAAGCCGAACCCGCCAAGGCGCCCGAGAACACCAATAAGCTGGTCCAGCGCGATAAAGTTGACGTGCTGGTGGGCACGGTGCACAGCGGCGTGCAAATGGGCATGGTCAAGATCGCCAGAGAAAACAATACGCTGCTGATTATTCCCAATGCCGGACTCGATGCCGCCACCGGAGCACTCTGCGCCCCGAATATTTTTCGCACCTCGTTTTCCAACTGGCAGCCATCTTTTCCTATGGGTAAGGTGCTGGCAGACCGCGGCATCCGCAACGTCGTCACTTTCGCGTGGAAGTACGGTGCCGGCGAAGAAGCAGTAGCCGGCTTTACCGAAGGATTCATCAAAGCCGGCGGCAAATCGGTCCGCGGCCTCTGGATTCCGTTTCCAAACGTCGAGTTCCAGGCGCTGCTCACCGAAATCGCTTCTATCAAACCCGATGCGGTGTTTGTGTTTTTTGCCGGCGGCGGCGCTGCCAAGTTGATCAGGGACTACACGGCGGCCGGACTGAGGAAAACGATTCCATTATTCGGCTCCGGATTTCTCACAGATGGCGTGCTCGAAGCGACAGAAGAAGCGGCCCAGGGGCTGGAAACGACGCTTCACTACACCGATGGCTTGAATACAAAACGCGATCGCGAGTTTCGTAGCGCCTACTCTAAGGCGTATACTTTTGCGCCCGACGTATATGCGGTCCAAGGCTACGATGCCGCTCTGCTGCTTGCTTCCGGACTAGAGGCCGTCAAAGGCGACATCACCAAGCGAAAAGAGATCGTCGCGGCTATGGAAAAAGCAAAAATCGATAGTCCGCGCGGCGCCTGGACAATGTCGAAGGCGCACAATCCGGTTCAGGACATTTATCTCCGGAAAGTCGTCGGCCGTGAAAACAAGCTCGTGAGCATCGCTCACAAGGCGCTCGCCGATCCAGCTCGCGGCTGCAAGATGTAGCGGCGCCGACGGGCGTTCTAGTCGTTCGATAGTTACAGTCATAATCGCTCCTGAGCCGCTCGGATATCCGAAGGCTTGAACGTTTTGAACGATTTGAACGGATTGAACCATGCTTTACCTAATCCAATTATTAAACGCGCTCCAGTACGGTCTCCTACTGTTCTTATTATCGAGCGGCCTAACCCTGATCTTCGGTATCATGGGCGTCATCAATCTCGCTCACGGCAGTTTTTATATGATCGGCGCCTACCTTGCCTATTGGTTAGCTAAGCTCACCGGCAATCTTTGGTTAGCCATTCCGATCGGCGTAGTGATCACTCTGGGGATTGGCGGTCTATTAGAGACCACGATCATCCGGCGGCTTTACCGGCGCGATCATCTCTATCAAGTATTGATTACGTTCGGCTTGATCCTTATCTTTGAAGAACTGCGCAGTATCTTGTTCGGCAACGATGTCCATGGCGTGACAATTCCCGCTGCGCTCAACTATTCCATTCCTCTCACCGATACTTTGTCCTACCCGGTTTATCGCCTATTTGTTACCGGCGTCTGTTTAGTCATCGCCGCTCTGCTTTATTGGGTTATTTACAATACCCGCATTGGCATGATGATTCGCGCCGGCAACAGCAACCGCGAAATGGCAGCCGCCTTGGGCGTCAACGTTCCCCTACTGTTCGCGTGGGTCTTTGCCGTCGGCACGGCTCTCGCCGGTTTCGCGGGCGCGATTGCTGCCCCGATTTCGTCGGTCTTCCCTGGTATGGGTAATCAAATCCTGATCATTTGCTTCGTCGTCGTCGTGATCGGCGGCATCGGTTCGATCAACGGCGCGATGATCGCGTCCGTGGCCATCGGCCTCGCCGACACCCTCGGCAAGGTGATCGCCGCGGAATATTCGGCGATCGCGGTTTATCTGGTGATGGCGTTAATTCTCTTGTGGCGGCCGCAGGGCATCGCCAATCGAGCGTGACACCTAAGTGGTTCTCATCACTCCGTCGCGTTCACTGCTGTTGATCGCTTTGGTGTTGCTGGCGCTGTTTCCGCTCACGGGCTCGACCTTCTACATCCAGCTCGGCGCCAAAATTTTGATCATGGCGATCTTTGCTCTAAGCCTCGATCTGCTGGTCGGCCACACCGGTTTGGTCAGCTTTGGCCACGCTGCGTACTTCGGCCTGGCCGCCTACGCGCTGGCGCTGATCTCGCCCAAGTATGAACCGGCCAACGTATGGATGACCTTGCCGCTGTCGATGGCCATCGCTGCTTTTGCTGCCTTGGTCATCGGTTTTTTTGTGCTGCGCACCACCGGGGTTTACTTCATCATGGTAACCCTCGCTTTCGCGCAGATGCTTTACTCGGTTTTTCACGATACCCAGTTGGGCGGCGGCTCCGATGGCATCTATATCTACGTCCGACCGGAGCTGACCATCGCCGGATTCAAGCCTCTCGATCTGGAAAGTCCGCTGCAGTTTTATTATTTCGTGCTGATTCTGTTGATCCTGGTTTATGGCTTTCTCAAACGAATATTGCAGGCTCCATTTGGGCGCGCCCTGGCCGGTATTCGTCTTAACGAGCAGCGCATGCGCTCCATCGGTTTTCCAATATTCGGTTACAAGCTTGGCGCTTTTGTCATTGCCGGAGCGCTCGCGGGGCTGGCGGGTTATCTCGCGGCCTGCCAGTTCGGCTTTGTGAACCCCGATATTCTCGCCTGGCAGCAATCCGGCACCGTGCTCATGATGGTGATCTTGGGCGGCATGGGTCGGCTGCACGGCGCTGTGCTCGGCGCGTTGGCGTACGTGCTGTTGCAAGAAATTCTTTCCGCCCCGGCTATCGTCGGCGTGTTCGCCAAGCACTGGCAGTTACCCATGGGCTCTTTGATCGTGGTTATCGCGCTCGTGTTTCCCCGTGGCATTGGCGGCATCTTCGACGTCGCGCTACGCCGCTATCGTACCGCCGTCCAAACGCCGACTCAGTGAACCGCAAATGACTGGCGAAACCGTTCTAGAAGTGCGGGGCCTGCGCAAAAACTTTGGCGGTCTAGCGGCCGTCGAGGACGTCGCGCTCGAAGTCAAGAGGGGCGTGCTTCATGCGGTCATCGGCCCCAATGGCGCCGGCAAAACAACGCTCATCAATGTTTTGTCCGGCGATTTGCCGGCAAGCTCGGGAAAGATCCTCTATTGCCGCCACGATATTACGCACCTCACGCCGGAGAAGCGTTCGCGCATGGGCATCGGACGGAGCTATCAGAAGACCAATGTCTTTCTCGGTTTCACGGCGCTAGAGAACTGTCGTTTGGCGGCGCAGTCCCGCTCACCGCGTCCACTCCATTGGTGGCGTAATGCGATGTCCGATAACGCGCAGATCGAGAAAGCGCGCGGCGCGCTGATCGCGGCGGAATTGGTCGAGCGCGCGGACGAGATCGCATCAACATTGAGCCATGGCGAGCAGCGCCAATTGGAAATCGCGATGTGCCTTGCGACCGAACCCGAGCTTTTGTTGCTCGACGAACCGCTCGCGGGTATGGGCGCGGAAGAGTCTCAGCGAATGATCGCAGTCATCGCGCGTTTGGCCGCGACTCACGCCGTATTGCTCGTCGAGCATGACATGGACGCGGTGTTTCAGTTGGCTAACGTTCTGACCGTTATGGTCAACGGCAAAGTACTTGCCACCGGTGCTCCCGACGAGATTCGCGCCAATCGCGAAGTTCAGAATGCCTACCTTGGTGCTCCCACCCTCTCTCATGAATAACAGGCCGATTATCGATGCGCGCGAGCTTCACGTCTACTATGGCGCCAGCCATATTCTTCATGGAGTGAGTTTTTTAGTGCGCGCCGGTGAAGCAGTCGGATTGATGGGGCGAAATGGCATGGGCAAGACCACGCTGATTCGCGCTTTGCTCGGTCATGTTAAACCGCGGCATGGCGAAGTTCGGATCAATGGTCGCGTCATGACCGATGCCGAGCCGCATTTAATTGCGCGGCAAGGTATTGCCTATGTTCCGGAAGGTCGTGGAATTTTTCCAAATCTGACGGTCAGAGACAACCTTCTGATGGCCGCGCGACCTCCAGCGAACGGACACAGCGGCTGGACCTACGAGCGCGTGCTGGAAACATTTCCACGGCTGGCGGAGCGGGTATCACACGGCGGGCAACAGCTTTCCGGCGGTGAGCAGCAGATGCTCGCCATCGGTCGCGCGCTCATGACTCAGCCGAGCTTGCTGATTCTTGACGAAGCCACCGAAGGTCTTGCGCCGCTGGTTGCGCGCGACATCTGGCGCCTTCTAGGAACCGTGCGCGAGGGTGGCATCGCCGCGCTCGTCGTCGACAAAAATTTCGCGGCGCTCTCAGCGCTCACCGACCGCAACGTCATTCTCGTCAAAGGCCGGGTCGTTTTCGACGGCACGCGCGACGAACTCCGGGCTCAGCCGGAGCTGCTGCGTCAACATCTGGGAATTTGATTCGAAAGAAAAATAAACAGGCGAGGGGTGCCACCCTCGCCTGTTGCGAAACTCCGCCGTATCGCTAATCCTTTGGCTGCGAAACGAATCGCAAGTACGGCTTGACGGTCTTGAAGCCCTGTGGGTATTTCTTCTTCGCATCGTCATCGGAAAGCGCGGTCGGAATAATGACATCTTGACCCGGCTTCCAATTGACCGGTGTGGCCACACTGTGTTTCGCGCTCATCTGAACAGAGTCCAGGAGGCGCATCACTTCATCGAAATTCCGGCCGCTGCTCATGGGGTAAATGAGCATTGCCTTAATTTTTTTGTCCGGCCCGATCACGAACACAGCGCGCACTGTCTGATTATCCGCCGGCGTGCGCTTCCCGGGCGTTTCGCTGGCCGGGAGCATATCGTAAAGCTTCGCCACTTCGAGGTCGGCATCGCCGATGATCGGATACGTCGGGGCGTGCCCGGTCGCGTCTTGAATATCCTTGGACCAGCCTTTGTGATCGCTTACCGGATCGGCGCTCAATCCAATGATCTTGCAGTTTCGTTTATCAAAGTCAGGTTTAAGCCCGGCCATGTAACCGAGCTCCGTGGTACAAACCGGGGTGTAATCTTTCGGATGAGAAAAAAGAATCGCCCAACTGTTACCGATCCAATCGTGAAAGTTAATCTTACCCTCGGTCGTTTCAGCAGAAAAATTCGGGGCAACGTCCCCTATTCGAAGAGCCATTGCTTGTCTCCTTTCGCCCAAATATTGATTTCGATCCTTACCGCTAGCGCGATTCGACCGCTTCGTCAATACAGTGGGACTGATTCGCGCCCGTCGAGCCGCATGATCTTAAGGATGGACACTTTCCAGAAACCAATCGGTGGGAATTTCATGGCCGATGCCCCGAGACTTCGCCTCCGCAAATACGGCGGCGCCGACGGCAGCAAACTGAAGGCCGATTCCAATATTGTTCAGAAAACAGGTCGCTTCTTCGGCGCTCTGCCGCCCGGCGACTTTTCCGGTGACCAATTCCTTCAACGCGGGAGCGGCGAGCCAGAATGGATGGTCGACGTTGACTTCGTGGGCATGCGCCGGACCTTTTTTGATAATATCGATTGCATCATGGGCGGCAATGCCTTCCTCGCCATAGCCGGCGACATAATTCGACGGTGCATGCTGGTGCGCGTGAATCACCAGTCTATCGACTTTGCGAATCGTATCGTCGCCAAGTTCCGGCACTCGGACGCAGGTGAGATGGAGTCCCGGCTTGACCCAATCCGCACTGACGACACGACTCAATGAATTCGTCGTCGTCGCAATGATATCCGCATCACGAATCGCTTCGTCCGGAGACTCCGCTGCACGGATTTCTGCGTTTACCTTTCCCTGCATCTCCTTGACAAAAGCCTCACGGTTCGCTTTCGTCGGACTGAATACGTTGACCCGCGTCAGTGGACGCACGGCGCACATTGCGGGTAAATGACTGCCCGCCTGCCAGCCCGAGCCGAAGAGCGCCATCGTGCGCGCATCTTCCCGTGCCAACAAACGAGCGGCAAGAGCGCTGCTCGAAGCCACGCGCATGCGCTGCACGACCCCGTCCGGAAAGATCGCCAGCGGCTCGCCGTTTATGGTTGAGAACAGCATGATCAGTCCGACATACTTATCGCCCGGCGCCGCGGGTATTTTGGTTTTGATCGTCCGATTGCCCTGCTGATTCCAGCGAATAATGTCCGAGTTGACTCGCATCGCGACGACGGGCGGATCGTACAACCCCGCTTCCATAGATTTGAAAGCATAAACGCCGGCTTCGTTGGCCGACGGCATCACTAAATCCGTACGTGGCCGATTGATGGCAGTACCCCTGTCCCATGAACGATAAGCCTTTTCTAAGGCGCCGATACAAACCTCGATTGAAAGAAACGATTGGATTTCTTCGTTACTGAGGATGAGCATGCTGCTGGCATATCAACGCTCGGCGCGAGCGTCAACGATCAAGATAAATTCGGCGGGTTTATTGACCCCGTGCGATCGATCTGGGTAATTTTAATATGGGAGGGAGATGAATGAAGCCCAAGACCATCGCGTTATTGCATCCCGGCAATATGGGAGCCACGATCGGTGCCGCAGCTAGGGCGGGCGGCGCACGCGTGATTTGGACTTCACCGGGCCGGACTGACGCCACGCGGGAGCGCGCGGAACGGGCTGGATTGATCGATGTCGGAAACCTGCCGGCGGCCTTGGCGCAAAGCGAAGTGGTACTCTCGATCTGCCCTCCCCATGCCGCCCTCAGCGTTGCGCATGAAGTTGCGAAAACCAAATTCCAGGGAATCTACGTCGACGCCAATGCCGTCTCCCGCTCCACCGCTGAGGAGATTGGCCGGATCGTGAGCCAAGGAGGCGCTAGCTTCATTGACGGCGGGATCATCGGCTCGCCGGTTAAACAGGCGGGCACGACACGGCTCTATCTTTCCGGCGATGGCGCCGAGCAAATCGCCGAGCTCTTCAGCGGCACCTTGCTCGATGCCCGTGCGATTGGAGATCGACCCGGCGCGGCATCGGCTTTGAAGCTTGCCTATGCGGCATGGACGAAATGCAGCGATGTTTTGGCGATTGCGATCCGCGCCTACGCCAATCGTGAAGGCGTCGATGCGGCGCTGTTGGCGGAGTGGGCGATTTCCCAACCGACACTCGCAAAGAAATGCGATCGCGCAGCCAGCGTCGCCGTGCCAAAAGCCTGGCGCTACGTGGGCGAAATGCAGGAGATTGCCGAAGCATTTAAAAGCGCGGGCTTACCCGGCGGTTTTCACGATGCGGCGGCAGAGCTCTGTCAACAGCTCGTCGGTTTTAAAGATCAAACCGATCCTCCTCCGAGCGTGGCGACCGTCCTTCAGGTTCTGGGCACAAAGCGAGCTAGGGAGAGATAAATGGAGCGGGATACGTTGCCCTTTGACTTACGGAAGGCGCTCCTGTAGGAAGCTCACGGACAACAGGAGATTGCATCAATGCTCATGGACAGATTCGGCTATCTGCTATCGGAACTTCCCACACTGATCTTTATCGTGTGGTTCGCAGTCAGATTTTTTCAGTTCCGTCGGCGGCAAAACAATCGGCCCACCTACTCCGAGACTGATCGGGAGCTGCTTTTCGGCGCGCCCCGGCAGCGGCCGGCAAAAAGCGAAGTCTATCTGCGGTTGGGACTCGCCATTGTTGCCGTCACCACGATCGGTGTGCTGGAAATTCTTGTACTCGCGCCCTTCGGCGCGGCAATTATTACTGGGTCACTCCTGCTGACCAGTACGGCGATCGTGCATCGTCTGTTTTAGCCGATCCCTGTATTTAGGGCGGGAGGCGTCCGGATCCAGTGCGGAATGTCGCTCAATTTTTTATCTGTACGATCATTTCGGTTTCCACGGGAGCATCCTGACTCAATGACGCTACGCCCACCGCAGCTCGGCTGTGTTGGCCGCGCTCGCCCCAAAGCTGAACCAGCAGGTCTGACTCGCCGTTGACGACCTTCGGCATCTGATCAAATCCCGGAGCGACATTGACGTAGCCGAGCACTTTGACAACTCGCTCGACCTGATCCAGATCTCCGAGAGCCGCTTTTATGATTGCTAGGTGGTTCAAGGCGCAATTGCGCGCCGCATCGTAGGCTTGCTCGAGTGAGACCGCGGCGCCCACTTTGCCGCGATACTTGAGCGAGCCATTGATGCGGCCGATGTTGCCGCCGACGAAAAGTATATTCCCGACCCTGACGGAGCCGATGTAATTGGCCGCTGGCACGGGTGGATTTGGCAGCTGGTACCCCAGCTCTTGAAGACGCTTCTCGATTTCCATTTTCTGTTCCTCCGCCGATGGATACTTTCAGCGTTCGGACTTTATTCGACAGAACCGTAGGCGCGCAAATGCAAATCCACCAGCGCGTGCTGCTTACAGGAGTTGTGAAGAGGTGAATGGCCAAAGATTAGCCGCGCCCACCCTCTCCTTTGCCTTGCGCGACCTGTCGCTCAAACCCCGGCAGGATGGCTTTGAAAAAAGCGTTTTGCACTAGATTGCCCACGGTTTCCCAGGTGCTGGTTTTTGGCGACTCGATGTCCCCAGAGACAGGAATTTTGGTCGCCACCTCCTCACGTGGCTTATTCTGCAGAAGGCCGGAAATACCGCCGACTAATCCCTCATAAAGCTTTCGGAAAAGACCCTTTTCTTTATCTTGGCGCTGATCATACACGTCCATGTCACGAAACAGCGGCTTGACGTAGCCGTCGATCTTGCCTTGTCGGACTTTCAGCTCCGAGTAAAAAGAAAACACCCCCGCGACGACGTCAAAGTTCCCGTAGGCGCGAAAGAGATCATTCATCGAGCGCATATCGGTATTATCGATGCTGACCGCCAGGTTCAAATCGGGTCCCTTGTTCTCGGGACGGAATGCCGCCTCTATTTTTGCGGGTCCGCTCCCCATGAACTTGCCTTCTGCTCGAACCTGCGCCACGCCCTCTTTCAGATGGTTGCTCAAATTTTCGATGGTCAAGTTCGTGTTGGCAAAAAACACATGATACGGAGGTTTCGTCGCCTGGTTCACATACCCCAGGCGTCCGTTACGGACTTGCACTTGATCCACCTTGAGCTCAAACGTCGGCTCATTAGCGTGTTCTCTTTCCACCTTGCCGGTTTCCTGGGCAACTTTCTTGGTCGGAGCTTCGGCCGTCGTATGAAGATAGTCAGCGACAAAATTATCGAGACGCAGTTGTTTGATCTCGATCCGGGTTCCCTCATTCGTGTACTGGAAGGAGCCATCGGCCGAGAGCACTCCTTGTTGCACCGCCAATTTGTAGCGCTCGGCTATGGGCTTAAAGTAGTCCAGCGCAATTTGATCGAGCTGTGCCGCCAGATTCAGGGCCACATGTGGTTCCGCCAGAAAATCCGCATTGCCGTTCACTTTGATTGCGCCGCGGTCAAAAACAACGCCATCCGCTTGTACGGGCGAAGGAAACGTTCCTTGTTCGGATTGCACATTGCGGATGTTCTCAGCGACCAAGTTGAGCTTTGTGATATGCAATGGTTTGAACGGCCCCTTATCCACATAGGTAAGATCGCCATTGTAAATCGCGAAGCGATTGATTTTCAAAGGATAGATCGCCTGCACCGCGTCCTGCCACCCCTTATCCTTCATGGGCACCTCGTCTTTCGCTTCTTGGGCGAATTGCCTGAGATCGAAGCGCACTTTAGGGCTGTCAATTTCGAAATCTGCGACCAAATGACCGAAAAGCAGGGCTTTCCAGTGCACGCTGGCGCTCAAAGAAGGGATCTCCGCCACCGGCGGGTCTGGCTGCGCGGTCTGGTAAATGACTGCGCGTTCGAGATCGAGGGACAGTCCTATCGGATGAAAATCCAGATGGCCGATGCGAACTGAATAACCCTTGAGCCGATTGTTGAGGTCGCCCTCCATCTTCCGACGGAGCGGCTCGTCGACGGCGTACGAGAGCACGATGACGAGGATCGCAAGAACCGCGATCGAGCCACCGATCCAGTAAGCTATTTTCTTCACATTTGTCCCACGCTCGTGACAATGGACTGCAGAGCCGCCGCGCTTCTACCCGGCAAAGCCGCCCATGAAATAGTTGACTGTGAGGAAGCCTTCCGAACTATATCGAAAGGAAGCGATCGAAAAAGGACCGATAACGACGCAGGACCAGCCGCAAATCTTCGGTCGAAACCTTATCACCCTGCTCCCATTGATGTTCGAGCTTCTTTCTCTCGTCAGAGAAGGTCGCCGCCATATCCTTCATGACATGAGCCACGAGCTCGTCCGCCTGTTCAACCGAGCGTCGAGGCTCATCGACAAACTCGGTTTGAAGCGTGGTCCATCGTTGGCGAAAATTCTGCACCGCCGATTCAGAAAACAGCGGCACCAGCTCCTCTTTATTGCTGCCCACGCCTCTGGGCTTTTCTGTGGAAGGCTGTTGAATGGGAACCGCGCCATCGCGCCGCTTCTCCGTCGTTGCGATGGGCTCAGCGTCACGGCGCTCAGGCTTGTTATCCGTTTCAGGTTTCCCAGCTAAATCTGACGTCGAAAGAGGTCTTTCCCGAACTTCCATTGTGCAAACCCTCCCTTTTTTTCTTCGTGCGCCCGCTCGTGCCGCCTGTCCACTTCCAGCAATTCATCGAAGATCGCGCGGTAGTGAACGATGGCCTTTCTGAGATCCTCGGTATTCGCATTGCCGCCCTGATTTCGGACTGCGATTTGATGCGCCGCGCGATAATGCTCGACCACCTCGCCATGATCGACCGATAGATCCGCCGCTCGCTGCTCGAAATCTCCCATCGGGTAGCCGCGGCGTTGCATCAAGTCGCGTACCTGCCGGTCAGCATCCTCGACGGCTGCTTTCGGATCGTCGACAAAACGATTTTGCACGGCGCGCCAATCCTCACTGAACCGCGCCGCATCTTCACGCGAAAGCGGTACGATCTTAAAACGATCCACACGGCGCTCGCGCGCGATCAGCTCTTCCTCCGCTTCCTTTTGGCTGCCGTAACGGCTCACGGTGCGCTCGTACTCGGAGCCAAAGCGTTGCTGTAGCTGACCGGAGCGACGGCGCTGGGTAAAGAGCATGGCCGCGAGAATAATCACTGCGGCAGCCAAGACCAAAGAAATGATAATCCATACATTGGTATCCATGAACGCCTCCACGCGCTTGACCATCACGCACTCGTAGCGCGAAATAGTGGTCGCCCGCTTAGCGTGCAAAACGAGCAAGCGTTATGCCATTGCGACCACCACAGAAAATTCGCGCTGTTGGTTCTCGCACCTTAACGGTGACGTGCTTAGCTGTACGATTTAATGAGACACTCGAAGGAAAACCGCAGCCGCGCTAATGCTTCAAAACCGCACATGGCGACTTTTTTCACGGAACGATGTTGGCACCGCCGTGAGCAGCCGCGGCTTCACCACTGAAAAATTCTGATTTAACTTACGCGATCCTTGAGGTAGGCAGACTGAACTTTCTAGCGCGGTTCCTTCGCCGCCCAAAGTTTGTCGAAAAAACCGCTCTTTTGAAGACTATCCAGATAGCGCCGCTCGATGAGATCTTGCGGTTTGATTTTTTTTGACCGTGGATCGACTTTTCCTGTCTCGTCGATAATGGCCTGAAGCGCTTCGTTCTTGAATTCCAACCTGGGCTCCAGAACCTTGATTTCCTCATCGTAGGCGGCATCCAGCAGTTTTTTGTCGGAGATCCGTAGTTGCTTGGCAAGAACTTTATAGGTGAGATCTTTGTCCACAAACAATATTTTCATCGCCTCGGCGACAACTCTGACAAATTTATCGATTGCCGCTCCGCGAGCGCTGATGGTCGATCTACGGGTAACCACTGTCGCCGCAGCGAACGGAATGTGCAAATCCGGGCCGTAAACCACGTAACGAAAGCCCTGGGCTGCTGCTTTGGTGCCCCCCGCCGGTCCGGTCATCGTCGCGGCATCGACGGCACCGCTGAACAAGGCAGCGAGATTTTCAACTTGCCCCCCGGTCTGGATAAAAGTTACATCAGTCGGCTCCATGCCGTTTTTGCGCAGGGCCTGGATAACAAAATAATGGGAATTGCTGCCGAGCCGGGACACCCCTAGCTTTTTACCCTTGAGGTCTTCGGGCTTCTTGATTTCGGGCTTGCCGAGAATGCTGTGAGTCAGAGTATTTTTCGCGCTCGCAATAAAGACCAAATCGGTTGCTCCTTGCGCGTGCGCGCGCACGATCGCCTCTCCTCCGCTGATCGCTATCTGTGCATCTCCACCCAAAAGTGCCGCAGTTACCATCGGCGCGGAGGAAATATAGACGAGCTGAAAATCGAGTTGGTATTTTCGAAACAGGCCGGCTTCCTCGGCGATCCACGGCATCGATTGCGACATGGTGCGGGCCGAATAAAAGCCGGTCAATTTATCGGTCGCTGCTGCGCCATCTTGGGCAAAAGCCAAAACCAGAAACAACAGTAGCCATCGACATCGGCACCGACAAAAAACCAATAGGTTCATTGAACACCTCCCGAAACCGGCAGCAGAACTGTATTGGTTATGGGACGCATCGCTCGGCGAACCTACCAAAAACACTGCCACGGATCTAGACGGAATCAGGCTCATTCGCGTGATTGCTGGATTTTGTCACTGCCCAAAGCTTCAAGCTCAAATCAACCCGCCACGTACGCGTAGGACGAGAAATCTTCCTCGAGTGTTTTCGCTTGACCCGAGCGCGACCGGAGTGTTACGGCATCCTCGATCAAGCTTGTTCAGGAGTAAGCATGAGAATTGTTGTTTTCGGCCCAGACAAGAAAATTGGCGCGTTACAGGGAAGGCAAATTGTCGATCTCAACCACGGGATGAGCGAGTATCTTCGCCAAAGAGGCGAATCCAATCCGGAACAAAAAGCGGCAGAGCGCGTTCCGGCTCGGTTGTTAGCGTTCATCGAGCGGGGCGCCCCCGCCATCGAAGACAGTCAACGAGTCCTCGATCATTGTTCCGGTGTCGGCGATCGAGAACACAGTCGATTATTCTACGAAGCCACTAGCGTCAAGATTCATGCGCCTTGGCCCGAGCGCCGGATCGCGTGCGTCGGCGGCAATTACGCGGCGCATCTGGCTGGGATGTGGGCGAACCGCCTCGGCAAAACCGACGTGTCCATCGAGCAAATCGTTGCCGAAGCCAGGAAAGCGGGGCAGTGGGGTTTTTGGAAAGTTCCGGCTGAAGTGGCCGGCCCCGACGATCCGATTCCATTTCCAAAGCGCGTCACCTACTTCGACTATGAAGGCGAGATCGCAATCGTCATCGGCAAACGCGGTAAAGACATTCCGGCCGCGCAAGTCAAAGACTATGTCTGGGGCGTTACTTTGTTTCACGATTGGAGCATTCGAGACGCCAGCGGTACCGATCGCGTCGTCAGTTACAATTTGCAGAAAAATTTCGACGGCGCTGTATCGATGGGCCCCTGCATCGTTGTCGGCGAGGCCGATCCTCAAGATATCGACGCCGAAACCCGCGTCAATGGAGTGTTGCGGCAAAGCTACAATACCAAGGAAATGATCTGGTCCTTCGGCGAGGTACTCGAGTACCTATCTCGAGACTTCACGTTTGTTCCCGGTGACATCATTGCCGGCGGCACGTCGGCCGGAACCGCTGCCGACAAATCGCGCCGTGGACCCAATGGCAAACGCCCGTTGGATCTGTTTTTGAAGATTGGCGATACCGTGGAAGTCTCGTCGTCCAGAATCGGCGCTTTGGGAAATAAGATTGTTGCCTCGTAGAGGAGTGAGAATTTTTACGCTCCTGCAGCGATTCGACGCACAAAGAATAACATGGATTTTGACCTTCCTGGGGAGATTCAAATCCTCCGCAACACGGTCCGCAAGTTCGTCGATAAAGAGCTGATCCCGTTGGAGCGTGTCTACCGCCACGACAGCGAAGGACCGATGCCGGAGCATTTGCTCAAGCCGCTCCAGCAGACGGCCAAGGCGATGGGACTTTGGATGCTCGACGTTCCTGCCGAGTACGGCGGCGCTGGGCTCGCTTTACTGCCGCGCTGTATTATTCACGAGGAGATCGCGCGGGCGGCTTCCCTCCCGTTTCGCAGCCTCGAGCTCTTTGGTCCCGAGGTTCGCCCGGTGCTGTTCCACTGCAATGAAGAGCAGAAAAAAAGATTTCTCGAGCCCGTCCTGCGCGGTGAGCTGAAATTTTGTTTTGCCCAGACCGAGCCCGATGCCGGGAGCGATCCAGCGAATATGCGCACCCGCGCGGTGCAGGACGGCGATCATTTTGTTATTAACGGCACCAAGCGTTTCATCACGGCGGCGGGTCGCGCCGATTATGCGCAGCTGATGGCGGTCACTGATACGGAAAAACGAGCGCGCGGCGGCATTACCTGTTTCGCGGTCGATTTGAAGAGTCCCGGAGTGCTACTCGAACGGCAATGGCCGGCCATGATGGGCGAAGCGCCGTGGCAGATTGTCTTTGATAACGTTCGAGTCCCGGCGGCGAACATTATCGGCGCTCTCGGAGGGGGTTTTTCGCTAGCACAGAAATGGATCGGTGAAGGACGGATCCGCGGCCACGGCGCGCGCCCGGTCGGTATCGCCCGCCGCGCTCTCGACATGATGATCGAGTATGCGAAAGTCCGCGTCACGTTTGGTCGACCGCTGGCGGACCGCCAAGCGATTCAGTTCATGATTGCCGACTCGGCGATGGAGCTCCATGCGGTCAGAAACATGGTTTACGAATGCGCCTGGCGCGTCGATCGCGGCGAAGACGTGCGCGACCTCTCATATATGGTGAAAGTCATGGCTACCGAGATGGCGAGCCGAGTGGTCGATCGCGCGATTCAGGTTCACGGCGGGTTGGGGTTGATGAAGGAATTGCCGCTCGAATGGTGGTATCGTCAGATCCGCAGCACGCGCATCACGGAAGGCGCCAATGAAGTGCTCCGCTGGCGCCTCGGCCAGAACATCATCCGCGCCCACAAATGAATTAATTCAGCCCGATATTAGAAACCAGCCGCCTCGCAAATGTCATTCTGAGGTGAATGCCGAAGAATCTGACACGATTGCAGTCTCGAATGCGATAAAGAACTGGAGTGCTCCAAAGCGATCGTCATCAGCTCAAACTCAACCCGCCATCCACGATCAATGTCTGTCCGGTGACAAAATCACCGCCCGTGATGAGACCGAGGATCGCGCCCGCGACTTCATCCGGCGTCGCGATGCGCTGCAGTGGATACCCGGCTGCAGCCTGGTCGATCACCTGCTGATATTTCTCACCGTAATGCCCGCTCATCCAGGGCGTATCGGTAAAGGCCGGTGCAACACAGTTTACGCGCACATTCGGCGCCAGCGCGACGGCAAGTCCCCTGGTCAGATGAATCAGCGCCGCCTTGGCCGTGCCGTAGGCGAGCGATGACATCGTCGACGGCGACAGCACCCCGGAGATCGATGAGACGTTGACGATCGTCCCGCTATTGGCTTGCAGGAGTTTAGCGGCCGCGCGCGCGCAGCGAAACGCGCCTTTGACATTGACGTCCAAAATCTCGTCCCAGATCGCATCGGTTAAACCTTCGAGATCGGAAACTTTGACCCAGTGGGTTACTCCGGCATTGTTGACGAGGATATCGAGGCGACCAAACTGAGCGCCTATCTTATCGATCATCGTTCTGACCTGCCGGTCGTTCTGCACATCGGCTTGGATCGCCAGCGCCTTGACGCCGGCGCGCTCGATCTCCAGCGCCAGCGCTTCGGCCTCTTTCGCCGATCTACGGTAATTAATAACGGTCCCGCTCACACCGGCTTTGGCCAGACACCGCACCACCGCACCGCCTATCCCACCGCCGCCCCCGGTCACCAATGCCACCCGTCCGTTCAGTTCCATGTCATCACCCGATTATGCTCAGAAAAGATTTTTTGCTTCGCGCGAAATGACAGCGCACCGTTTCATCACCGACTTTGTTTACTGTCAATTTTTGGCGCTCTGCTCTACCTGCCGAAGCTCTGACGTACGGTTCCAATCAATAAGCCAATTCTCCGCAAGCTTCACCAAATCATCGGGCTTTCCCGAATAGCGCACCGTGACGCCATATCTTTTTTCAGCTTCCTCCGGCGTGACGTAGCCTTCGATCACATCCCAGCGTACCTTCTCGGGATCACGAGCGAACGGATCTCCATACCCACCGCCACCGGGAAGATTTACATGAACGACGTCGCGTTCTCTTAAATCCTTTAGCGCTTTGGCATTCAACCGCGTCCCATCGTCCAGCGTCACTTCACCTGTGGCGCCCGCTTGGCCGCCGCGCAAACCTGGCGCTGCATATACCGTTCGATCGGCGATAGAGCTGACGCTCCACCGCCCCGCGCCGCGCCGGGCAAACTCCGTTAGCTGCCCCAAGCCACCACGCCATTCGCCGGGCCCGCCGGAATTCGGCCGCAATTCGCGCCGCTTCATCACCACAGGCGATAGACTCTCGATCACCTCCGCCGGCACACCGGCAACGCCGCTCGGAAAACCCACCGCGCTCAAGCCGTCCTTTGCCGGTCGAGCGCCCGTGCCGCCGACTTGAAAAACCGTCAACGTAAATGGCGGATTTTGACCCCGCCAGACGCTGAGCCAGATGGGATCGGCGCCCGGCGCCATCAAACGGTCCGGCATCGCGCCGGACAAGGCCGCAAAGATTGCGCTCGGAATGAAATGACCGATCACTTGGCGGCTGGCCACCGGCGCCGGATCCAACGCGTTGAGAATGCTCCCGGGTGGGGCGCTCACATGGACGGGGCGAAAGCTGCCATCATTGTGAGGCACGTCGGGACATACCGCCGCTTTGATCGCGAAGCTCGCATAGGCGTGCGTGTAGTTGAGGACGACGTTGATGCCGCGCGTGCTCTGCGGCGAAGAACCGGTGAAATCGATGAAGATATCCTCGTCCGCGATTTTGACGGTGCAGCGCACGACAATCGGCTCTTCGAATCCATCGCTCCACGTTTCGTTTGCCCATTCGCCGTTCGGGAGCTTGCGAATTTCCGCCCGCACCGCCGTCTCGGAGCGGCGAATGATCTCATCGGCGACGCTATCGATCGACTCGAGCGCGAATTCATCCATCATTTCCAAAAGCGCTCGCCCGCCGGTTTCATTGCATGCGGTCTGGGCATAAAAATCGCCGATGACTTCGTCCGGCTGGCGCACGTTGGCGCGAACGATCTGCATCAGCACGCGATTCGGCGCGCCGGCCTCGAACAATTTCATGATCGGAATGCGCAGTCCTTCTTCGAAAACCTCCCGCGCTTCAGCCGAAAGAATTCGCCCGCCGATATCCGCGCTATGGCAGGTATTGGCGAATAGCGCGACTAACTTGCGGTTACGAAAAATCGGTGTCGTGATCGTGATGTCATTGATTTGACCCGCGGTCTGCCACGGATCGTTGGTGATCAGCACATCTCCGGCGGCGAGCCTTTCCGGCGGAAACGCCGTTAAAAAATGTTTCATCGACGTCGCCATGGCGTTGATGTGGCCGGGCGTGCCGCTCAAGGACTGGGCGATCATCCGCCCCCGCGTATCGAAGAGACCGCAGGCGAGATCCTGGCTTTCGCGCACGATCGTACTGAATGCGGTGCGAATCAGCGTGTCCTGCTGCTCGTTTGCCACCGACATGAAGCGGTTCCAGATGACTTCCAACGTGATCGGATCGATGGCGCCATTATTCATGGTTCAGCTCCACAACAATATTCAGCCGTTCGTCGACCCGAGCTTTTCCGCGCGCGCCGACGATTAACGTGGATTCACGCTCTTCGACGATCCCGGGCCCGATAAACTCCATCCCCACATCCAGAGCATAGCGGTCATACACCGCCGTCTCTATGTACTCGCCGGGTTCGGGAAAGTACGCTCGCCGGAAGCCCCGCCTGGCGTTTCCTGCTCGGCGTCTGTTCGTTGGCAGCTTTAAATTAAGCTCCGGACGCGGGCCGCTCGCCACCACTCGCCAGTTGATCACCTCGAGCGGCACGTCAGGCCCTTCGCGGCCGTAAAGCGCCCGATAGGCATCACTAAAAAGCTTCGAGACCCGCGACAAATGCTCGGCAGATAACACACCGTCGGGCAGCATCACCGCAACTTCGTGGCCCTGACCGACATAACGCATATCGGCGCTCCGCTTATAACTGATTTGTTCCGCGCTCAAGCCGGAACGCTCCAGAACACCGCGTCCTTCTTCGGCCATCTCATCGAGCAAGCGGTTTGCAAAACCCCAGTCCAACTGATCCAGCCGGCTGTAGGCGCTGCGGACGAAATCGAACGCCAGCGGCGCCGACAGCAGACCAAAAGTCGAGCCCACACCGGCGCCGAACGGGGAGATTATCGCAGGCAAGCGTAAAATTTCCGCAACTCGATAACCGTGCACCGGTCCGGCGCCGCCGAAGGCGTACATGGGCATCCGCCGTGGATCCTTTCCACGTTCGCCTAAATGAGCCCGCGCTGCATTCGCCATATTTTCATTGACGATCTGATGAATGCCCCAAGCGGCTTGCTCGACGGACATGCCGAGCTTCGTGCCCAGTCGTGCGAGCGCCGTCCGCGCGCCTTCCACATCGAGCTGCATTTTACCGCCGAGAAAATAATCGGCGTCGAGATAGCCCAGCACGAGATCGGCATCGGTGACCGTCGGCTCTGTCCCGCCAAGCCCATAGCATACCGGCCCCGGGTCCGCGCCTGAGCTATCCGGTCCGACTTTGAGTAAACCGAGCGAGTCGATGCGGGCGATACTGCCGCCGCCGGCACCGATTTCGATCATATCGATCACGGGAATCCGCACCGGCAACCCACTGCCCTTCCGAAAACGGTACACGCGATCGACTTCGAACTCATGGGTCTTCGCCGGCTGTCCATCTTCGATTACGCAAAGCTTTGCGGTCGTCCCGCCCATGTCGAAAGATAGTAAATCCTGATGTCCCGAAAGCAGCCCGGCTTGGGCTGCCGCCAATGCGCCCGCTGCGGGTCCCGATTCGAGCAGCCGAACTGGAAAACGCGACGCGGTGTCACGGGTGGCAATGCCGCCGCTCGACAACATGATAAAAAAATTACCGACAAAACCGATCTGATCCAACCGGGCTTGCAATTGCGCCAGGTAATTGGCGACCCGCTCTTGTACGTAGACATTCGCCACGGTCGTGCTCGTGCGCTGAAACTCGCGGATCTCCGCAACCACTTCGGAACTGAGGGAAACACGGATGTGCGGCGCGACTTCTCCGATGATCTCCGCAGTACGCCTTTCATGGACTGGATTCCGAAAGCTGTTTAAATAAGACACGGCGATCGCTTTGATGCCCTTGGCCGACAACTCGCTAACTAAGCGTCGAAGAAATTTTTCATCGAGGGCTTGAATGAGAGCGCCATCGGCGGCGATTCGCTCGGGCACATCGAAACGCAAGTGGCGAGGCACGAGCGGCTTAGGAAGATCGAGATTCAAGTCATAAAGCTCGTAGCGATGCTCCCGGCCGATCTCCACCGCATCGCGAAACCCGACGGTCGTAAGCAGTGCCGTTGGCGCGCCTTTGCGCTCAATCAACGCGTTCGTGACGAGAGTCGTGCCATGAATCAGAGTGCCGCGCTCGCTTTTCGCCGAGCTGGCTTGCAAAACCGTCCTGAGCGCATTTTCCACCGCCAAGCTCGGATCGCCTGGCGTCGTCAGCGTTTTCCCGATCACCGCGACGCCATCTTCGCCGACCCACAACATGTCGGTAAAAGTTCCGCCTATATCGATGCCGACGCGATACATGTCAATTAGAAAAGCGAGAATGGATGATTGAATATAGAGGATCGACTCGTTTTCGCGATCATCAATCCCCTATCTTCGGCTATTGGGCAAACAGATCGAGTAACCGTTGGGTCTGATGTGCTGCCGCAGGACGGAGTAGCGGGATTCTTACACCAGCATCGCGGTATTGCTGCACGCGTTTTTTCACTTCAGCCGGAGTGCCGCTGGCAGTCATTCCCTCCACATAGGAATCGGGAATCGCTTTGATCAAACCTTCCATGCCGCCTGCGGCGTGGGCCTTCTCGAAAAGCGGAATGTCTTCCTTCCGAATATAAGGCTCACCGACGCGCATTTTCGGGGCAGCAATGAACGAGATCTGCACCGGGTCGAGCTTGGTCGCCACTTCCCAGCGCACCGCATCGAGAGCTTTTTTGTGATCGTCCTCAATGGAACAATTGATGATCTGCGCGACTTCAAAGTCTTTGACGTCGCGTCCGGCTGCGGCAGCCGATTCGCGAATGATGCGCAGCGCATTTACGCTGTATTCGGGCGAACACACGGCATTGAGAACAACACCGTCGGCGATTTGGCCGGCGAGCTTCAATCCCGCGGTCGCTGTCGCCGGCAAATAAATTGGAATATGCGTTCGGATCGGCTTCCATCCCAAGCCGACATTGTCAAAATTGATGTATTTCCCGTGATAGGAACATTTCTCACCTTGCAACAATAGCCGCATCGACTCCACATATTCCTTAAGGACCTCGGGCGGCGGCGCGCCGACGTCTTGGCGCAGCGCGTGAACGCGCGCATGACTTTTAGTGCAGGCGCCTGGCGCAATCGTCATGCGGCCGTCTGTGAGTTCGTCCAAGGTCGCCAGAGATTGGGCCATCACCACCGGCCCGCGTAAGCGCACGATCTGCGTAGTGCCGAGCTTCAACCGCTTGGTTGCAAGTCCAATAGCGGCAAGCGAGGTTACCGAGTCACGCATCAGTTCGATGGTCTCGGAAAAAAAAGCCATTTCGAAGCCGCGCTCCTCAGCCTGCTTCATTACCTCCGCCATTTCTCTCACGTTGGTAAATTTACCGTAGCCGAGCGCGTAACCGACTCGTTCCTTGGCCATCAAGAATGCTCCTTCTAGCTATGCGATTGTCTTACAGCCTCAATTATAGTTCGATTTTGTGCCTAAGGCGACGTGATCAGCACATTGGAGTGATGGAGTACTGGGTCCCCATCACTTCACCACTCCAATAGTCCATCATCTCATTATCGGACCTTCATATTCCAACCGAAGATCCGTTCACTCGGCAAAGGCCGATAATCGATGTTCTTCGCCATGCCGAAGAGCAGCTGGTGGCGCCACATGAACTGCGCCGGCGCTTCATCGGTGATCAGGCTCATCGCCTGGGAAAGCAATTTTTTGCGCTTCGCCGGATCGAAGGCTTGACGCTCCGCCGCCAACATTTCATCGAGCTTCGGATTCGAATAACCGATGCGCGGCGAGGCACCGGTTTCGAAGTACTGAGACAAGGCTGCGCTAGGATCTACCACGCCGCCCCGGCCCATATAGTAAAATGGCACCTTTCCAACCTGTACATTGGCCCACAAGGTCGCCCATTCCGGAGTGAGCAACTTGGTACGAATCCCCACAGCGGTGAGCATCGGCACCATCGCTTCAGTAACTTGTTTGTCCAGAGTGTAACGGCCGACCGGCGTCGAGAGTTCGACGTCAACTCCGTTCGGGTAACCCGACTGTTTCAGCAGCTCGCGAGCTTTCTCCGGATTATAGGTGTATTTCGGCTGCAGGTTGGGATCATAGCCATACTGTCCTTCGCCGATGGGTCCGTCCAAGCGAGAGGCTTCGCCTCGTAGCAAAGTCTTAATGATCGTATCGCGATCGATGGCATACCCGACCGCTTGTCGGACGAGTTTGTTATCCCAAGGCTTCACTTTGGGCATCATGGCGAGAAACATGATCTCAGCCGAGTGAAACTTGACGATCTTGTGGTTGGGGCTGCGCTCGACCCGCTCGCGCAAGTGCGGCGGCACGAATTGAGCGATCTGAATCTCGTTATTCAAGAGCGCGGTGACTCGTTGCTCGGGTTCGCGCATGAGGCGAAAGACGATCTCATCGGGCGCCTGCGGATACTGTTTCCACATGGGATGGCTCTTGTCCTTGCCGATGACAAGCCGCTGGCCGGGGATGAGCTCACGAAATCTGTAGGGTCCCGCGCCGACCGGATACTGTCGATCAGCGACCTCCGGCCCGTATTTGTCGTAAATCGCTTTACTGGTGACGATCACCCGGTCGAAAAGATAGTCGAGCAAGGGCGCCGTCGGCTCTTTCGTGGTGATTCGAACCGTGTACTTGTCGACCACCGCCTCCCCTGCCACCGCCGAGACGTTCTGGAATTGTTTGGTGAACGGATCGCTGCGCGTGCGCTTGAGCGAATGAACCACGTCCTCGGCCGTGACCGGCGAGCCATCGTGAAAGCGATTGCTTTTCCGCAGGTGAAACAACCAGGTTTTCGGATCTTTTACTTCCCAGCTCTCGACCAGCAAACCAACGTGCTGCCCCTTGTCGAAATCATAAGTGCCCAGGCAGCCAAGAACCATGCACCATACGCTGTACATCAGTGACACGCTGTCACCGTAGGGATTGAAGGTCTCCATGGTTTCCGTGACGCCGATCGAGATCCGCGTCTCCGCTGCGCGCGCATAAGGTCGCGCACCCAAGAACCAAACGCTCACTGTGAGGAGCAGCCATATGCCAATCACCCGTCGCTTCATCTGTCCCTCCGATCCCATCACTCCATTATTCCAATGCTCCATTCCCGTTGAGTCACTTCCACAGCTGCTTGTAAAACCCCTGACTATCGAGCTCCTTGACGAAGCGATCATCGTAAAACGCCTCAGGCTTCGCCTCTTTGGCCTTCGGATTTCTTGCCGCGGCCTGATTCAAAACTTCCTGGATGCCTTCTCGAGTGTTGTAGGGAATCTTGTCGATATAATCGACGGCATACTGGTAGACCGTATCGAGAGTCTTAGCGTCCGTGGCTCGGGCATATTTGGCGATCGCGCGCCGGCTGAATTCCTTGTCGGTAAACAGCATGTGCACGCCTTCACCGTACGCTTTTAGAAAACGCCGCACGAGGTCGGCGTTGGCATTGATGAACGATCGGCGCGCCATGAATGCATCATGGGGAAAATAAACGCCGGCCTTGCCCATGTTCATGAGCACCCGCGCGCCGGCCTCTTCGGCTTTGAGGTTCGTAGGGCTGGAGAACGGCGCGGCCACGATGGCATGGGTCCGCAATAATGCTGCGGCGGCAAACAGATCGCCGGTTTGAATCAGCGTGACATCACGGCCGGGCTCGAGCCCCTGTTTGCGCAGCACATAACGCATCGTAAAATCCGTTGACGATCCAAATCGCGTAACTCCAACCGCCTTGCCGCGCAAATCGTCGATCGATTTAATCTCGGGTAGAGCCATAATGTAAAACGCTGGAACTTTGACCATCGATCCAAACATCACAACATCCGCTCCACCGAGGCTGGCATCGACGGCGGCGCTACCGGCCGCTCCCGCGATCGGCAGATCACCGCCGAGCATCGCCTGCACCATCATCGACCCCGAGGCGATCAATATAAGGTGGGAATCAATATCGTACTTCTCGAAGAGCTTGCCTTCTTGCGCTACCCACAGGCCCGCAAAGACGCCGCTTGCGCTCGAGTAACCGTTCGCCAGACGATCTCGTGCCGAAACCGAACCGCCCATTGCTGTCATCAGCATCATCGCGCAGACTATTATGCGGATTTTTTTGCTCATTTAATTATTTCCTTTTGCGTGCGCCGCGCAGAAAACACGCGGTGATCTCGAAGCCTCAGCGATAGCGTCCTTGACCAAGCGAACTTTATTTGCGTCTATATGCGCTCCATTTTGCTAACTTGAAAACGATAAACAGGATTACCACCATGACCAGAAGCGGGGCGATAGCTGCCATATATGAACCTCCGTATTAGGTCTAAGATCTAGTATGAGCACAGACAGTCAATACTGTCCAACTGCCCCACCGCGGGGCTTCCTTTAACTTCTCTCGACTATTTGCAATGCCAACCGCGGATTCGGTAAAAGCAGGTAGGGTGGGGCTCGAAATTTCGCTGACTATTGATGTACTGAAATCGACAATGACGAAAACCATTATTGACCCTTCGTTCAATACCGCGAGCAAGCTGCTATGGGCTTTGAGTGCTCGCCTCGCAACAATCCTTGCGCTGATTTTCCTTTTGGCGCATGAACAAAGCGGTTTTGCGCAGGATTTCTACAAAGACAAAACCTTACGGTTCATCGTCGGTCAGGCGGCGGGCGGCGGCTATGATACCTACACCCGCACCATTGCCCATTTCATGAGTAAACACATGCCCGGCAACCCTACGGCCGTAGTGGAAAACATGACCGGCGCCGGAAGCCTGGTCGCCGCCAATTATATTTACAACAACGCAAAACCTGATGGCTTGACGATCGGCAACTGGAACAGCGCCTTCGTCCTCAATCAGGCGCTCGGCGATCCCAACGTTAAATTCGACGCACGAAGATTCGGCTGGGTTGGCGCGCCCAGTAAAGGAGTACCGGTTTGCCTGGTCATGGCTTTTACCGGGCTCAGAACCTTCGATGAGATTGCCAGATCGCCCAAGCCCATTCGCATGGGCGGGACCGCACCCGGTTCGCACAGCATCGATCTGCCGCTCATGCTGAACAAGATGATCGGTACAAAATTCTCGGTGGTTTCTGGTTATCAAGGCACAGCGCAAATAAAAATCGCGTTACAGCGGCGTGAAGTCGACGGCCACTGTACGAACTGGGATTCGGTGCTTGCCACACAGAGGGATCTACTCGATGCTAAAGGCGATGACCGTATGATTCCGTTTTTGGTGCACAGCCGGTTGGCGGACACCGAACTCAAAAATGTGCCTCTGTTCAGCGACGTTCTAAAAGACCAGGTGCATGCGAAAACTTACACGGCGTATATGGCACAAATGGAATATCAGCGACCCTTGACCGCGGCGCCCGGTACACCCAAAGACAGATTGGAGATCTTGCGCCGCGCCTTCAAATCGACTCTCGAAGACGCGGAATTCATCGCTCAGGCAAACAGATTGCGGCTCGATATCACTTATGTGTCGCCTGAAGAGATCGATAAATGGGTCAATGAAGTTTTGACGATTCCCCCGACGGTCAAGGAGAACTTGCAGTTTCTATCGCAGAGCAAGTGACGGCCGCTCATCGAAGGAGAAACAGATGGCTAGAAATGGATTTAAGGCGATGGATTCCGATATGCACGTCTTTGAGCCTGCGGACCTTTGGCAACAATACATCGACAGAAAGTACCTCGAGCGCGCACCTAAAGGTCTCAATCGCTCGTTTCGCGATCTTGGCATCGCGGTCGACGGCAAGATCCTACCGATACCGCGGAATCCG
>Ga0207706_10000852_pt1 | contig 31410 bp, 31 predicted proteins | sample KBSC53metaG_FD_184318 | JGI IMG/M metagenome (GOLD analysis project Ga0207706, IMG submission 184318) | Corn rhizosphere microbial communities from Kellogg Biological Station, Michigan, USA - KBS C5-3 metaG (SPAdes) (version 2) | ecosystem: Host-associated > Plants > Roots > Rhizosphere > Soil ... | reverse complement strand
GTGACCTGGGCGTACTTGTCGGCCCACCCCGCGTACCACACCCATCGGTCGATCGCCTGCTCCACCGTCGCGACAGCGGCCGCGGCACTGCCACCTTCGGCGGCCCGCACCTCCGCGGCGAACTGCTCTCGCCGGCCATCCAGCATTTCCGCGATGCGGTAAAGCACCTGGCCCCGGTTGTAGGCCGTCGCGCCGGACCAGCCTGGGAACGCTTTGCGGGCGGCGACTACCGCGTCCCGTACGTCCTTGCGCGAGGCCTGCGCCGCGTGGGCGAGCAACTCGCCGACCGGGCTGGCCACCGGGTAGGACCGTCCCGACTCCGACCGCGGGAAGGCCCCGCCGATGTACAGCTTGTACGTCTTGCGCACGCGGAGCCGGTCGCCAGAGGTCCGGCTAGGCAAGGTAGGGCCCCAGCCCGTGCCGGCCACCTTCGCGGCCGAAGCCCGACTCCTGGTAACCGCCGAAGGGTGATCCCGGGTCGAAGCGGTTGAACGTATTCGCCCACACCACTCCGGCGCGGAGTTTCCCGGCCATGGAGAGGATGCGCGATCCCTTGTCGGTCCAGATTCCAGCCGAGAGCCCATACGGGGTGTTGTTGGCCTTCTCGACGGCTTCCGCCGGAGTCCGGAACGTCAGTACCGACAGCACCGGTCCGAAGATCTCTTCCCGGGCGATGCGGTGGGCCTGGCTGACGTTGGTGAACACGGTCGGAGCGAACCAGAACCCGCGATCGGGCAAGTCGCAGGGCGGCGACCAGCGGGTTGCGCCCTCCTCCTCGCCGGCATCAGTCAGCTCCCGGATGCGCGCGAGTTGGGCGGCCGAGTTGATGGCGCCGATGTCGGTGTTCTTGTCCAGCGGGTCGCCGAGTCGCAGCGTGGTCAGCCGGCGGTGCAACGCGGCGATCACCTCGTCGATCACGGATTCCTGGACCAGCAGGCGCGATCCCGCGCAGCACACGTGGCCCTGGTTGAAGAAGATTCCGTTGACGATGCCCTCGACCGCCTGGTCGAGCGGAGCGTCATCGAACACGATGTTCGCCGCCTTGCCGCCGAGCTCGAGGGAGAGGCGCTTGCCGGTGCCGGCCACCGCTCGTTGGATGGCCTTGCCGACCTCGGTCGAGCCGGTGAACGCGATCTTGTCGATGCCGGCGTGGTCGACGATGGCCTGTCCGATCGAGGGACCACCGGCCAGGATGTTGACGGTGCCGGCGGGCAGCTCGGCCTCGGCGATGATCTCGGCGAGCGTCAGCGCCGTCAACGGCGTGGTCTCGGCCGGCTTGAGCACGACCGTGTTCCCGGTGGCGAGCGCGGGCGCGATCTTCCACGCGGCCATCAGCAGGGGGAAGTTCCAGGGGATGACTTGCCCCGCGACGCCGATCGGTCGGGGTCGAGGTCCGAAGCCGGCGTGCTCCAGCTTGTCGGCCCATCCGGCGTAGTAGAAGAAATGGGCGGCCGCCAACGGGATGTCGACATCGCGCGACTCACGGATGGGTTTGCCGTTGTCGAGCGATTCCAGCACGGCTAACTCACGGGCTCGCTCCTGGATGGCGCGAGCGATCCGGAACAGGTATTTGGCTCGCTCCCGACCGGGCATTCGGCCCCACGCGCCCTCGAAGGCGTTCCGCGCGGCCTGGACGGCGTCAGCCACGTCGGCCGGGCCGGCTTCGGCGACCTCGGCGAGCGGCTCCTCGTTGGCCGGGTTGACGGTCTTGATGGCCTCGCCGGCACCGACCCGGAACTGGCCGTCGACGAAGATGCCATAAGAGGCTCGAAGTCTCGCGACATCGCGGGATTCCGGTGCGGGGGCGTAATCGAAAGCTGGCATGTTGATCAGTCCAGGGTTACGTAGTCGGCGCCGTCGTAGGCTCCGGTGCGGAGTTTGTGCCGTTGGAGCAGCAAATCGTTCAACAGGCTCGATGCGCCGAATCGAAATAGCGACGGGTCGAGCCACTGCTCGCCCGCGATTTCGTTGACCATCACCAGGTAGCGGATCGCTTCCTTGCTGGCGCGAATTCCGCCCGCAACCTTCACGCCACGCAACTCGTAGGTGGTCTGCGCGAAATCCCGCACGGCTTCGAGCATCACCAGGGCGACGGGAGGGGTCGCGGCCGGGGTGATCTTGCCGGTCGAGGACTTGATGAAGTCTCCGCCGGCGAGCAACGCCAGCCATGACGCCCGGCGCACGTTGTCCAGCGTCGCGAGCTCGCCGGTTTCCAGGATGACCTTGAGATGGGCGACGCCGCAGGCCTCTCGGGTAGCGACAATTTCTTCGTAGACCTGCAGGTATCGGCCGGCGAGGAACGCCCCGCGGTCGATGACCATGTCGATCTCGGTGGCTCCGGCCGCGACGGCATCGCGCACATCGGCGAGTTTCGTCGGCAGCGGAGCTCGGCCAGACGGAAACGCCGTGGCCACGCTCGCCACCTGTACCGGCGCACCGCCGAGCGCGTCCACCGCGGTCTCGACGAGGTCTGGGTAGACACAGACGGCGGCAACCGACGGGGTCGTGAGATCGCTGGGATCGGGATGCACGGCTTTCGCGCACAAGGACCGCACTTTGCCCGGGGTGTCAGCGCCTTCAAGGGTCGTGAGGTCGACCATGGAGATAGCGGTGTCGATCGCCCACGCTTTCGCTGTGGTCTTGATGCTGCGGGTCGCGAGTCCGGCCGCGCGCGCTTCCGCGCCAACCTGATCGACGCCAGGCAAACCGGACAGGAACCGGCGAAGCGCAGCGTCGTCTCGGGTGACGTCCCGCAGATCGAGCCCGCTGAGAGTGGAGCTCATCGCCTCAGCGTAGATCGTCCGCCGTCGATAAGGTGTGGCCTCGTGGAGACCGTCGTCGTCGATCACCCCATCGTGCGTTCACGGCTCACGGTCATGCGCGACGAGCGCAGCAGCAACGCCGAGTTCCGCGCCGCGCTCCGGGAGCTGGCCACGCTGCTTGTTTACGAGGCCACTCGCAACCTGCCGACGACGGATCGGCCGGTGATCACCCCGATCGGGCCGGCGACCGGCAGCATGCTCACGAACCCCCCGCTGCTGGTGCCGGTACTGCGAGCGGGCCTCGGCATGGCCGAGGCGGCGTTCAATCTGCTGCCGGAGTCGCAGATGGGCTTCGTCGGGCTGGCCCGAGACGAGACGACCCACGAGCCGACTCCCTACATGGCGTCGCTGCCTGACTCCCTCGCCGGCCGATCCGTGCTCGTCCTCGATCCGATGCTCGCGACCGGGGGCTCGCTGCTGCACAGCCTGCAGCTGCTCGCGGCGCGGGGTGCGGCCGACGTCACGGTCGTCTGCGCGTTGGCGGCTCCCGAGGGGGTGGCCCGGATCGCCGACAGCGGTCTGGCGAGGCGCCTGTTCACCGCCAGTGTGGACGAGGGCCTCGACGCCAATGCGTTCATCGTGCCGGGCCTCGGAGACGCCGGCGATCGGCAATTCGGCCCGCGCTGACACCGTCGTAGGCAAGAGGCAACCTAGCGGCGGCTCGCGCGTCCTTGGAACATGAGCGCAATATCGGCCGCCAGCCGCTCTCGGCTCGGCGTGGGTGGGGGAACCGGAGTAATGCGCGGGACCGGTGGGCTCGACGAGAACGCGGTGTCGATGCTGTACGCGATGCATCGGCTCGCTCTGGTCCGGCTCGCGGTACTGCTCGTGGACGACCAGGCGAGCGCCGAGGACGTCGTGCAGGATGCGTTCGTCGGCTTACACCGGCACCGGGCGCAGCTCCGGGATCCGGAGGCCGCGGTGGGATATCTGCGAACCGCGGTCGTCAACGGAGCGCGATCGACCCTCCGGCGGCGCGGTACGCAGCGGCGCTTCTTGCAGCGCCGGACGGCTCCGGAGTATCCCGAGGAGACCGACTCAGCTGTGCTGCTGGCCGAGGAACACCGCACGGTGCTCCGCGCCGTCCGGGGCTTGCCCCAGCGCCAGCAGGAGATTCTCGCGCTGCGCTACTGGTCGAACCTGACCGAAGCCGAGATCGCGCAGACCCTCGGCATCTCGCGTGGCGCCGTGAAATCGCAGGCCAGTCGCGCGATCGACAAACTGGAAACGATCATGAAGGGTAGCGAGCGATGAGCCGCGACATCGAGGATCAGCTGCGCGCGGCCTATGCGGCCCGAGCCGATGCTGTCACCGAATCCTCACTTCGCCTGGCTGAGCCGCCGAGCGACGAGATCCAGCCCATTGGCGACGTGATCGACATCTCCACTGCGCGCCGCCGCTGGATCACGCCGGCACTCGCGGCGGCTGCGGTGGCGGCTCTCGCCATCGGCGCGTCGATCGCGCTGACCGTCCGCTCCGAGCACCACCACGCCGCACCGGCGGTCACGCCGAGCACGATCGCGCCCACGCCACCGTCGCTGGTTCCGTCGCCCAGCGTGCCGCAGCAGTCGCCGACCACCGGCGCGCCGACGTCTCCAGGACCGAGCGCATCGGCAACAACGCCGACGCCACCGGCGGCACCGGCTCCGGCATACGAGTTCGGCTATCAGCCGCTGTGGCCGTTTGCCAACCTGGCGTCCGCACAGGCTTGGCAAGCAGCGAATCGCAGCGGCGGGCACCAGCCGTGGCACGGCGATGCAGGCCAGACCGCTCTGTCGTTCACCCAGGGATATCTCGGCCTGACCGAGATCAACCTCGTGACGTCGACCCGCGCGACCGCGGACGGCACGTACGTCGGCGTTGGCTACCGGAACCCCAATGGCGCCGCGCAGACCGCCGCCGTGCTGTTCCTGGTGCGGTTCGGCCCGGACGCGGATTCGCCGTGGGAGGTCGTGGGCAGCGACGACACGACCTTCTCCCTCGAGCAGCCTGCCTATGGATCCCAGGTGCAGTCACCGATGCTGGTCGGCGGCCACATCACCGGTTCGGACGAGAACATTCGGGTCACCGTGCGCAGCCTCGCCAGCACCGCGCCGGTCGGCGGCTCGTGCTGCCAGCCCGCCGGTGGGAATGGCACCGCGTGGGCGATGTCGGTTCCGTTCTCCGCATCGGCGGGCCAGGTCCTCACCATCGTGGCCACCACAGGCGGCCACCTGCAGACCGTCGAGCGGTTCGCGATCCAGGGCGTGCACACCTGATCGCCGCCGGACCTCGCCCCCTCAGGCCACTTGGAAGGGGTCTCGGGCTGCCTACGCGCTCGGGCCCGGTGTGGGCAGGACAGCCTCGATGGCCGCGCGTACGTGAGGTGCGCTTGGCAACGTCTTGTGATGGAAGCGGGCGGCGATCCGGCCGTCCGGGCTGACGAGGAACTTCTCGAAGTTCCATCTGATGTCACCGGAGTATCCGTTTTCGTCGGAGACCTCGGTCAGCGCCTGATAGACGGGGTGCCGGCCCGGTCCGTTGACCTCGATCTTGCTCGACAGCGGGAACGTGATCCCGTAGTTGGTCGAGCAGAACGCGGCGATCTCCTCGGCCGTTCCGGGCTCCTGGCCTCCGAACTGGTTGCACGGGAAGCCAAGGACGGTGAAGCCCCGCTCCGCCAGCTCTTCCTGCAGCGCCTCCAGGTCGGAGTACTGCGGAGTCAACCCGCATTGACTCGCGACGTTGACGACCAGCACAGCTCGATCACCGACCACGCGGCCGAACGTCGTGTCAGCACCGTCGAGCATCGTCATAGGTATGTCGCGTATCTCGCTTATCGGCATCCGCACCTTCTTCGCTGACCCGGGTGCCGCCCATGAGGCGCGTCACTCGCTCGGTTGACCCAGTCGGTCTGCGACCTCGGACCGCAGCTCCGCCATCTGCGCCTCGGCAATGGCCCGCGAGCCGTCCGGGACGACTACTTGAAGATATGCCTTCAGCTTCGGCTCGGTGCCAGACGGCCGCAGCACGACCCGACCACCGTGGAACGTCCAGCGCAGGGCATCGGTGTCCGGAAGCAGATCCGCGACCTCGACCGGGTGACCGAGCAATCGATCGGGCGGGTCCGCCTGCAGCCGGGCCATGATCTGATCGATCATCGCGAGCTCGTCGACCCGCACGGAGATCTGATCGGTCTGGTACCGCCCGTACTCGGCGGCGAGATCGTCCAGCCGACCGACGAGCGACGAAGCAGCCGACTTGAGCGCCGCGGCTCGCTCGGCGACGAGCAAGGCCGCACTGATCCCGTCCTTGTCCCGCACGAGGTTCGGCGCGACCGCATAGCCGAGCGCTTCCTCGTAGCCGTACACCATGTCGGGCGCGGCGCGCATGATCCACTTGAAACCGGTCAGCGTCTCCGCGTAACCGACCCCGTGCCGTTCGGCCAGCGCGCGCAGCATGGTGGACGAGACAATGGTCGTCGCGTACGTTCCCCGGACCCCCCGACTGAGCAGGGCGTCGGCCAGTAGCACGCCCACCTCGTCGCCCCGCAGCATTCGCCAATTGCCGCGGTCCGGCACCGCGACAGCGCAGCGGTCGGCGTCCGGGTCGTTGGCGATGACGATGTCAGCGTCCCGCTCCCGGGCGAGCGCCAACGCGAGATCGAGCGCGCCGGGCTCCTCGGGATTCGGAAACGCGACCGTCGGAAACCGCGGGTCAGGCGCTGCTTGACGGCTCACCGAAATCAGCGGCTCGAATCCGGCCTTGGCAAAGGCCCGCACGACGATCTCAGTTCCTACGCCGTGCATGGCGGTATGCACGATCCGCAATCCCGCGCGCGGGGGGCCGACGAGGGCGGTAACTGCGGCCACGTACGCATCGACGACCGTGTCGTTCAGCACGGTATAGCTGGCGGACGTCGGGATGGCTCGAGTGGAACCCACCGCGCGGATCGCCGCCTCGATGTACGTGTCTGTTGGCGGGGCGAGCTGGGCACCGTCGCCGAGATAAACTTTGTAGCCGTTGTCCTGCGGCGGATTGTGCGATGCGGTGACCATGATGCCGGCGACAGCTCCGAAGTACTGCACCGCGAACGCCAGCACTGGGGTCGGCAGTAGGCGGGGCATCACGCGAGTGTCGAAGCCGGCCGCCGCGAAGACAGCTGCCGAGTCGGTCGCGAACTCGGGCGAGCGGAACCGGCCGTCGTATCCGATGACGACGAGGCCGCCGCCGCGGCCACTTCTCGCCAGCCAGGTCGCGATCCCGGCTGCCGCCCGACGCACGACCGTAGCGTTCATGCCGTTCGGTCCCGCGCGCAGTGGACCGCGCAATCCCGCGGTCCCGAAGGTCAGCGGAGCGCGGAACCGATCGGCGAGCTCAGCCCATTCCCCACCGTCGACCAATGCCTGTAACTCGGCCGCGTCGCCGGGATGGCTGTCGTCGGCGATCCAGGCCGAGACGTCGTCTGCTAGCTCGGTTGGTTGGCTGGCCATGCGTGGCTCCCCGTTACAACCGGCCGATGACTTCGACGAGCAGCTCGCCCATTCGCGATGCTGCGGCCTTTCCGGCCGCGAGCACCTCCTCGTGATCGAGATGGTCCGCGAGCCCGGCGGCCAGGTTGGACACGAGCGACAGGCCGAGCACCTCACATCCCTCGGCCCGGGCGGCAATCGCCTCCAACACCGTCGACATCCCGACCAAGTCCGCGCCGAGGATGCCGGCCATCCGTACTTCGGCCGGCGTCTCGTACTGCGGTCCGTGGAACATGGCGTAGACGCCTTCGGGAATCGACGGATCGATCTCGCGCACCAGGGCTCGCAGTCGCGCTGAGTACACATCGGTCAGATCGACGAACCGCGGACCAACCAGCGGCGTCTGCCAGGTCAGGTTGAGGTGGTCCCGGATCAACACCGGCTCGCCGACCCGCAGCCCGGACCGAAGAGCACCACAGGCGTTCGTCAAGATCACGGTTCGACAGCCGGCCGCGGCGGCCGTCCGCACGCCGTGCACGACCGCGTCGACACCGGCGCCCTCGTACAGATGAGTGCGGCCGAGAAAGGCCAAGACCCGCCGGCCCGATACGGTGACGGCGCGCAGCCGGCCGGCATGCCCCTCGACCGCGGGCGGTCGGAAACCGGGCAACTCGGTCGTGGCGATGTCGGTTGTCGCAGGTCCGAGGGCGTCGACGGCCGGTACCCAGCCGGAGCCGAGGACGATGGCCACGTCGTGCTCGCTGCTACCCGAGCGCTCTGCGAGTGATTGCGCGGCCTCCCGGGCCGACGCCATGGGACCGGTCACGAGCGGGAGCCTAGTGGACCACTCCTGGCCGACTGGCTCACATCCAGTGCCTGGCAACCCGGGGTAATGGCACGCTAAGCGAATGACTCGCGAGTCGGAATCCGGGTTCGGAATCGAACCGCTGTACACCGCGGACGATGTCACGCCCGGACTGGACGAGCGGCTGGGTGAGCCCGGTGCCTACCCCTTCACGCGTGGCATCTATCCGACGATGTACACCGAGCGGCCGTGGACCATGCGCCAATACGCGGGTTTCGGTACGGCCGGGGAGTCCAACGCGCGGTATCACCAGTTGCTCAAGGCCGGAACCTCCGGGCTGTCGGTCGCATTCGATCTGCCGACCCAGATGGGCATGGACTCCGATGCCCCATTGGCACATGGTGAGGTCGGCAAGGTCGGTGTCGCTATCGACTCCATCGACGACATGCGGATCCTCTTCGAGGACATCCCGCTGGACCGGGTGTCGACGTCGATGACGATCAATGCGCCCGCCGCCGTGTTATTGCTGCTCTATCAGCTCGTCGCCGAGGAGCAGGGTGTACCCGGAGCGAATCTGACCGGCACGATCCAGAACGACGTGCTCAAGGAGTACATCGCTCGCGGCACGTATATCTACCCGCCCTTGCCGTCGCTGCGACTGATCGCGGATACGTTCGCCTACTGCCGGGACGAGGTGCCGCGGTGGAACACGATCTCGATTTCTGGCTATCACATGGCCGAGGCTGGAGCGACTCCCGCGCAAGAGGTCGCTTTCACGCTCGCGGACGGCATTGCCTACGTCGAGGCGGCGTTGCAAGCCGGCCTGCGCGTGGACGAATTCGCCCCGCGGTTGTCGTTCTTCTTCGTCGCGCGCACCACGCTGCTGGAGGAGGTCGCGAAATTCCGCGCGGCGCGCCGGGCCTGGGCTCGGGTCATGCGGGACCGATTCGGCGCCACGAACCCAAGGTCGCAGATGCTGCGCTTTCACACCCAGACGGCCGGCGTGCAGCTCACTGCGCAGCAGCCCGAGGTCAACTTGGTGCGGGTGTCGGTGCAGGCCCTCGCCGCCGTACTGGGTGGCACTCAGTCGCTGCATACGAACTCGTTCGACGAGGCGATCGCCCTCCCGACCGAGAAGGCGGCCCGGCTGGCGTTGCGCACTCAGCAGGTACTGGCCAACGAGACAGACGTCACGGCATCCGTTGACCCGCTTGCCGGGTCATACCTGATCGAATCGATGACGGATGCGATCGAGTCCGCCGTCGACGAGTTGATGAGCCAGGTCGACGAGCTGGGGGGAGCGGTGGCCGCTATTGAGCATGGCTTTCAGAAGCGCGAGATCGAACGATCGGCGTACGCCGTGGCCAAGCAGATCGACTCCGGACAACGCGTGGTCGTCGGGGTGAACCGATACGCCCTTGATACCGAGGAGCCCTACGAGCCGCTGCGGGTCGACCCGGCCATCGAGGTCGCCCAGCGCGACCGGCTGGCCAAGCTGCGCGCCGAACGCGATGCGACGGCCGTCGACAAGGCCCTCGATGGACTAGTCGTGGCTGCCACCGGCGCAGCAAACGTGCTCTATCCCATGAAGGACGCGTTGCGGGCGCGCGCGACCGTCGGTGAGGTCTGCGACGCGTTGCGCACCGTCTGGGGTACCTATCGGCCGCCTGACACTTTCTGACGCCAGCGGCCTGAGCCACTAGGCTTCGCGGCGTGCACATCGATTTCTCCTCCTCACAGCGCACCAGCTTGGGCGTGGAGTGGGAGCTCGAGCTCGTCGATCTCGATACCAGACAACTCACCGCCGGGGCCGACGAGATCTTGGTCGCGATCTCGCCCAACGGCGACGGCGTGCATCCCAAGGCGAAGCACGAGCTGTTGCAGTCCTGCGTGGAGGTCATCACCGGGATCTGCCAGACGGTCGCCGAGGCGCGTGCCGACCTGGCCGAGACCGTGGCCCAAGTCGCGAAGGCGGCCGAGCCCCGCAATATAGGGGTGATGTGCTCCGGCACGCATCCGATGACCGACTGGGCGACCCAACGGATCACCGCGGACGAGCGTTACGCGACGCTGGTGGAGCGGAATCAGTGGATGGCCCGCCAGTTGCAGATCTTCGGCATCCATGTGCACTGCGGGATCCGGTCGCCTGACAAGGCGATCCCGATCCTGAACGGTCTACTGGCTTACGTCCCGCACTTCTTGGCCCTTTCCGCCTCGAGCCCGTATTGGATCGGCTCGGATACCGGGCTGGCGTCCTATCGCAGCAAGGTGTTCGAGGCGCTGCCCACGGCCGGCCTGCCCTTCCAGCTGTCCGGATGGGACGCGTTCGAGAAGTACATGGACGCGCTGATCTCCTCCCAGGCGATCCAGTCCATCCGCGAGGTGTGGTGGGACATCCGGCCGCACCCCGGCTTCGGAACGGTCGAACTGCGGATCTGTGACGGGCTGCCGACGCTGGACGAGATCGCCTGCGTTGCCGCTCTGTCGCAGTGCTTGGTGGAACGGTTCGACCGCCAACTCGACTATGGCTACACCTTGCCCGAGCCGCGACCGTGGCTGGTCCGAGAGAACAAGTGGCGAGCCGCCCGCTACGGGTTGGACGCGGAGATCGTCGTGGACAACACCGGTCGAGTGCTGCCGCTTACCACCGCCATCACGGACCTCGTCGAGGACCTGCTCCCGATCGCTCGGCGGCTGGATTGTGCCGAGGAGCTCGAGGCCATCCCACGGCTCATGGATCGGGGTGCGAGCTATCATCGGCAGCGCGCCGCCGCGGCGGCAAACAACGGAGACCTCACCGCGGTCGTCGATCTGCTGCTGACTGAGATGCGTGACGGCCTGACTTTATGAGCGTTGGATCTTCCCAAACCACGAGCCCCGGGCTACCCGATGTTCTCGACAAGTGGCTCGCTGGGCACGAATCCGATCTGATCGACATCCGACAGGACGTGCACCGGCATCCAGAGGTCGCGCACGAGGAGCACCGCACGACCGATCTGATCGTGCAGCGGTTGAAGGATATCGGCCTCTCCGGGGTAGTGCTGTCCGGCGGCACCGGGGTGATCTGCAACATCGGCTCGGGAGGGCGCATAGTCGCTTTGCGGTCGGACATCGACGCGCTTCCGCTACCCGATCGAAAAGACGTCCCGTACCGGTCGGAGGTCCCGGGCGTGTGCCACGCGTGCGGCCACGACGCGCATACCGCGGTCCTGCTGGGCACAGCGGAGGTGCTGGCCGAGCTCGCGGCGGATGGGAGCCTGCCGGGGACCGTCCGGCTGTTCTTCCAGCCGGCGGAAGAGGACCTGCCCGGCGGATCCCTCGAGGTCATCGCCAACCGGGGGATGCGCGACGTCGAACAGGTCTACGCGCTGCATTGCGATCCGCGGATCGACGTAGGGCAGATCGGGCTGCGAGCCGGTCCGATCACGGCGGCGAGCGATAGTGTCGAGGTGCGCCTCTCCGGTCCCGGAGGGCACACCGGCCGGCCCCACCTGACGGTGGAGCTTGTTTACGCGCTGGGCCGGATCATCACCGACCTGCCCGGGCTGCTCAGCCGCCGCGTCGATCCGCGGGCGGCGTTCTCGGTCGTGTGGGGCTCCGTGCAGGCCGGGCAGGCCGGCAATGCGATCCCGTCATCCGGAGTGGTTCGCGGCACCATCCGGCTGCTGGATCGCAGCGTCTGGGACGGCGCGGAGGACATCGTCCGGACTCTCGTCCAACAGATCGTCGTGCCAACTGGTGCCCACGCGGAGGTCGACTACCTGCGCGGCGTCCCGCCCGTCGTCAACGACGCCGTCAGCGTTGAGCTACAACGGATTGCCCTGGTTGCTGCCCTCGGCGCCAATGCGGTCACCGGGACCGACCAGAGCATGGGTGGCGAGGACTTCGCTTGGTACCTCGACCATGCCCCCGGAGCCCTGGCTCGGCTCGGCGTGCATACCCCCGGCGCGCATCGGGTCGATTTGCACCAGTCAGCGTTCGACATCGACGAGCGGGCCCTGGCGATCGGGGTGCGATTCATGACCCACCTCGCGGTGACCGCTCTGCAGCACCCGCGGCGCTGATCGAGAGCGACGGCTCAGCTCCCTAGCGAGCGACACGGACGAGCTCGTAGCTCCGCGATGTACTCGTCGGGTGCGCCCGCCTTTTCGGCGGCCTCGGCGATCAGCCCCAGGTACCGGGCCGACGGCAAGCCACCCTCATAGGCGTCGAGCACGTAGACCGTCGCCAGCACATCGCCGTCCAGGGTGGAGACGCGCACGTGAATCTGGTTGTAGACGCCGGTGTCCGCTGACTCCCAGTGATCGAGTCGTTCGTGGTCGTAGGGCGACAACTCGTACAAGGCGACGAAAACGGCGCTCCCTGGAGCATCGGTGGGGACGATTGTGGCTAGCGCGCCCTCCCACCCCAGGTCCTCGCCGCCGAACGTCAATCGCCAGCCACTCAGCCATCCCGTGCCGGCGAACGGGGAGTGCGGGCAGCGCTCGAGCATCTGCTCCGGGTCCATGTTGGACCCGTACGCGGCATATAGCGTGCTGGAGGGTGCCACGACCGCGCAGCGTACCCACTTCGTTCGCCGCCCCGGCCGCGAGACGGGACAATGGCCTAATGACACGCGTCGTCATCGTGGGCGGTGGCCCGGCCGGGTACGAATCCGCACTGGTCGCGGTGGAGCTGGGCGCCGAGGTCACCCTCGTGGAACGGGAGGGAATAGGCGGGGCCTGCGTTCTCACCGACTGTGTTCCGAGCAAGACGCTGATCGCGACCAGCGCGAGTGTCACCGCATTCCGTGATGCGCCCCGGCTGGGCCTCTATACCGGGGACGGCGACGTAGTGGTCGACGTCGTCGCCGTCAACGACCGGATCAAGAAGCTTGCGTACCAGCAATCCGACGACATCCGGGCCCGGTTGCTCCGCGAAGGCGTCACCCTCATAGCCGGATCAGCGCGCTTCACCGAGCGTCAGCCGAGCCGCGCTCACCGGCTCGAGGTGGTCGGCTCCGGAGCCAGATCAGCGGAGGTCCTCGAAGCCGATGTCGTGCTGCTCGGCACCGGGGCCTCGCCGCGGATACTCCCCACGGCGCAACCCGATGGTGAACGGATTCTGTCCTGGCGCGACGTCTACGACCTCACCGCCCTGCCGGAGCGGTTGGTCGTGGTCGGTTCCGGCGTCACCGGGGCGGAGTTCGCCAGCGGCTACAGCGAGCTCGGCGTGCCCGTGACGTTGGTGTCCAGTCGCGACCGGGTCCTGCCGGGTGAAGATCCGGACGCGGCCGAGGTGCTGCAGCAGGTGTTCACCTCGCGAGGTGGCACCCTGCTCAACCACGCCCGCGCGAGCGCGGTTAGGCGGGTCGGCGACGGCGTCCTCGTCGAGCTGCAAGACGGGCGGACGACCACCGGGTCGCACGTGCTCATGTGCGTCGGGTCGGTGCCGAACACTTCCGGTCTCGGCCTGGAGCACGTCGGCATCGATCTCGACGAGCGGAGTTACATCCCGGTCGACCGGGTCTCGCGAACCGCGATCCCGTCGATCTATGCGGCGGGCGACTGCACCGGCGTGCTGCTCCTCGCCTCGGTCGCCGCCATGCAGGGCCGGATCGCGATGTGGCACGCCCTCGGCGAGGCGGTGAGTCCGCTGCGGTTGAAGACCGTCGCGGCCAACGTGTTCACTCATCCCGAGATCGCCACGGTAGGTCTGGGCCATGCGGCGATAGCGTCGGGCGAGCTCGCTGCTCGTACGTTGACCCTTCCGCTTCGCACCAACGCTCGGGCGAAGATGCAGGGTACCGACGTCGGGTTCGTCAAGCTGTACGCCCGCAAGATGACTGGCATCATCGTCGGTGCGGTCGTCGTCGCGCCCAACGCGTCCGAGCTCATCTTCCCGCTCACGATGGCGATCCAACGTGGTCTGACCGTCGCGGACGTCGCTGCGACAATTGGCGTATACCCGTCGTTGTCAGGATCTGTCGCCGAGGCCGCCCGCGGTCTGATGCACCACGACGACCTGGACTGACTGGACTGAGAGGACCGTGTAATGCCCGATCTGTCACCGGAGGCCCAGGAACGGGCGCGGCGCACGATCATGGTCGCGGCGGTGTTCGATGAGCACGCCGACGAAATCGAGGCCGCGGTCCTCGAGGTCCGGGACGGCGAAGTACTCGTCGCGGTTGTCGACGCCCAGCACGAGTTCGCCGGCCTGCACCGGGTCGAGACCAATGACTTGATCGAGCGCGTCGCGGCGCTCGAGGGCCCGGGCTGGGCCATGGTGTTCTCGCCCGGAGCCGATGCGGCCTCAGTCCGGCGGCGCACGACCGAGATGGCCGGCATCGCAGCTCAGCGGATCGCCGCCATCGAGCGGATCAATGCGCGGCGCGAGGGTGTCTGACTTAGAGCCTCCGCCAACAGGAACTGCCGGCCTGCGCCGGGCCCAGACGCCGACCGGCTGCGTTATCGCCACCCCACGAAATCGCTGCGCGATTTCGCAGGGACCCCGGCCGTCGTCGGCATTAGGGGCGCTGCTAGTGCTCTCCTCCTCCGCCTTGCCGGACCGACGCCTGGACTCCGGCTCGGCGACGGCGCCCCTATTGGCGGAGGCTCTTTCAGCTCGGCCGGCGCGGGAATTCGGGGTCCGGCCCCGATGGGGGCAGCAGCCCGTGCTGGCGCAACCGGTACGCCCGCAGTTCGTCGGCGTAGGCGGCACCCAGGAACACTGGTCCGAACACGAAGAACGACGCCGTCATCAGGCGCAAGCCGATACCTGCTGGCAGGAACATGATCCCGATGATCGGCAGCGCCGCCACCAGCATGACTCGGGCAACCTCGCGGATCGCCCAGCCCCGGGAGTTCAGATCGTGGAAGACCCACTCGTCGTAGCGGTCGGGCAACCGGAATCCGAACGCGTACAACAGCCATCGGCCTAACGGCGGACGCTGCGCCACCCTCCTATCCTGCGCCTACCCGCGTCCGGGATGTGCCAAGGCCGCGGCGGCCCGCATCGGTCGAAGCAATCCGACCCAAAGCCAGGCGGGATCGTCAGTCCTTGATGTCGCAGATGGTCGCACCGGAGGTCACGACCGCGCCGACCTGCGCAGCCAGTCCAGTGATGGTGCCGCTCTTGTGCGCATTCAACGGCTGTTCCATCTTCATGGCCTCGAGGACGACGACGAGGTCACCCGCAGAGACCACGTCGCCGTCGCTGACGGCGACCTTGACGATCGTGCCCTGCATGGGAGCGATCAACGAGTCACCCGACGCGCCGGAGGCTGACCTCTTGCCGGCCGACCGTTTCGGCGCGGCCTTCCTGGGGCCAGCCCCACCGCCGCTGCCGAAGCCGGCGGGCAAGGAGACTTCGAGGCGTTTGCCACCGACCTCGACCACGACGATCTCTCGCGATGCCGCGTCCACGGCCGCTTCCGCCGCGCCGGCAAACGGTGGGATCTGGTTGTCGAACTCGGTCTCCATCCAGCGGGTGTGCACGGTGAACGGGTGTGAGGTGAAGGCCGGATCCCGGACGACGGCCCGGTGGAACGGCAGGGCAGTAGCCATGCCGTCAACCACCATCTCGTCCAAAGCGCGACGGCTGCGGGCCAGCGCTTCGTCGCGGGACTCGCCCCAGACGATCACCTTGGCGAGCAGCGAGTCGAACGCGCCGCTGACAACCGAGTTCGGCTCGATCCCGGAGTCGACCCGAACTCCGGGTCCGCCCGGCTCGATATAGGTCGTCACCGTGCCCGGTGCCGGGAGAAACCCCCGGCCGGGGTCCTCACCGTTGATCCGGAACTCGAAGGCATGCCCGCTGGGCGCGGGATCCTCGGTGAGCCGCAGCACCTCACCCTCCGCGACCCGGAACTGCTCGCGGACGAGATCGACACCGGTCGTCTCCTCGGTCACCGGGTGCTCGACCTGCAAGCGGGTGTTCACCTCGAGGAAGGAGACGGTCCCGTCCTGGCCGACCAAGTACTCGACCGTTCCCGCGCCCCAGTAATGGGCCTCGCGACAGATGGCCTTCGCGCTGCGGTGGATCTGCTCGCGCTGCGCGTCACTGAGGAACGGCGCCGGCGCCTCCTCGACCAGCTTCTGATGCCGGCGCTGCAACGAGCAGTCCCGAGTTCCGACGACGACGACGTTGCCGTGCTGATCGGCCAGTACCTGGGCCTCGACATGCCGCGGCTTGTCCAGATACCGCTCGACGAAGCACTCGCCACGGCCGAATGCCGCCTGTGCCTCCCGCACCGCGCTCGCGAACAGCTCCGGGATCTCCTCCATCGTGCGGGCGACCTTCAACCCACGCCCGCCGCCGCCGAATGCGGCTTTGATCGCCACAGGCAAACCGTGCTCGGCCGCGAACGCCAGCACGTCGTCCGGCCCGCTGACCGGATCGGACGTGCCGGGCACCAGCGGCGCCCCGGCGCGCATCGCGATGTGCCGGGCGGTCACCTTGTCGCCGAGGTCGCGGATCGCCTGTGGACTGGGTCCGATCCAGGTGAGGCCGGCAGCGATGACCGCCTCGGCGAAATGCGCGTTCTCCGACAAGAAGCCGTAACCGGGGTGGACGGCGTCGGCTCCGGCTCGCTCGGCGGCGGTGACGACCTTCGCGATATCGAGGTACGACTCGGCCGGCGTGTTGCCGCCGAGCGCATACGCCTCATCAGCCATCCGGACGTGACGGGCGTCACGGTCCGGGTCGGCGTAGACCGCGACCGAGCCATAGCCTGCGTCGCGGCAGGCCCGGATAACGCGGACTGCGATCTCGCCCCGATTGGCGATGAGCACCTTCTGCACGATTGGCCTCCTGTCGCGGCGGCATCCTCGCAGCCCGCCTGGAGGTTACCGCGTGAGATGTGGTCAGCCGTCGAGCTCCGCGAGACGCGTTCGGCATCGGGCCGCCACGTCGTTGACCTCGTCGAGCGTGCGCTGCAGGGCGGACTGACGGGCCCGCAGGTCGTCGGCAATGTCGTCCAATCGCGCGAGCAGCGTCGCCAGCTGTCGTCGCTCGGACGATGCGGCGCCGTCGTACATGTCGACGATCTCGCGAATCTCGGCGAGCGACATGCCGAACCGCTTGCCGCGCAGGATCAGCCGCAGCCGGGCCCGGTCGCGCGGACTGTAGCTCCGGCTCACGCCGACGCGTTGGGGGCTGATCAGGCCCTCGGCCTCGTAGAACCGGAGGGTCCGGGTCGTAACGCCGAGGTCGTCGGCGAGCTCGCCGACGGTCCAGGTGCGGTCGGTTTTCGCTTCCGCTGGCGTGACCACAGTGCTAGTCTTCCTTAACGTTAACGTAAACGTCAAGCAGGCTGCCGCAGGGCATCGGGAGGACGAGTCATGTTCGAGCTGTCCGAGGATCACGAACTGTTCCGCAAGGTGGTCCGGGAGTTCGCCGAGGCCGAGGTGGCGCCGCATATCGCGGACTGGGACCGCGACCACCACTTCCCGGTCGAGCTGATCGGCAAGATGGGCGACCTTGGGCTATTCGGCCTGATCGCGCCCGAGCAGTACGGCGGCTCCGGAGGCGACTTCACGTCGCTGTGCGTCGCGATCGAAGAGCTCGGGCGCGTCGACCAGTCGATCGGCATCACCCTCGAAGCCGGAGTCGGCCTGGGCATCAACCCGATCCTTACGTTCGGGTCCGAGGCACAAAAGGAGCGTTTCCTGCCCGACCTGGTCGCCGGCCGGGCCCTCGCCGCGTTCGGGTTGACCGAGCCCGAAGCGGGCTCGGACGCCGGGGCCACACGTACCCGCGCCGAGCTGGTCGACGGCGAGTGGGTCATCAACGGGGCGAAGGCGTTCATCACCAACTCGGGAACGGCTGTGACGTCCGTCGTTTCCGTCACCGCGCGCACCGGGCCGGACGAGATCTCCACGTTGCTGGTTCCGTCCGGCACGCCCGGGCTCACCGTTTCTCCGGCCTACGACAAGCTCGGCTGGCGCAGCTCGGACACGCACGGCTTGACCTTCGACGATTGCCGGGTGCCCGAAACCAACCTGCTGGGAGCGCGCGGTCGCGGGTTCAAGCAGTTCCTGGCCATCCTGGACGATGGCCGGATCGCCATCTCCGCGCTCGCCGTGGGCTTGGCCCAGGCCTGCCTGGACGAGTCGCTTCGCTACGCCAAGACCCGGAGCACGTTCGGCGCGCCGATCGGCTCCCGCCAGGCCGTGGCCTTCGCGATCAGCGACCTCGCGGTCGCCCTCGACGCGGCCCGGTTGTTGACCTATAAGGCCGCCTGGTTGAAGGACGCCCGCCGACCGGCCGACGAAGTGAAGCACGCGGCCGCAAAGGCGAAGCTGTTCTCGTCGGAGGCGGCGGTTGCGGCGACCCGCACTGCCACCCAGGTCTTCGGTGGCTACGGCTTCATGGCGGAATATCCGGTTTCTCGTTTCTACCGGGATGCCAAGGTCTTGGAGATCGGCGAAGGCACGTCCGAGGTCCAACGCATGCTGATCGCCCGCGGCCTGGGACTGCCGGTCTCGTGAGCGAGCGAGCATCGCAGGCGGCATCGGGGACGGAAAGGCAGACCGGCGGCGCATTGGCGTCCCGGATCGCCGCCGCTCGGGAGGCGACGCTGGCCCCGTCGCCGCGAGCGGCGGAAAAGCTTGCCGGCCAAGGGAAGCTCTACGTCCGCGACCGCATTGCGCTGCTCCTCGACGACGGGACATTCGTGGAGGACGGTCAGCTCGCCAATGCGCAGGCTTCAGGGTTGCCGGCGGATGGCGTGGTCACCGGACAGGGCCTGGTCGACGGCCGGCCGGCGCTCGTGGTCGCCAACGACCCGACGGTCAAGGCCGGCTCGTGGGGGGCCCGGACCGTCGAGAAGATCATCCGAATCACCGAACGGGCACTGGTGGAGGAGCTTCCGGTGTTCTGGCTGATCGACTCGGCCGGCGCGCGGATCACCGATCAGGTTGCCTTGTTCCCCGGCCGACGAGGTGCGGGCCGCATCTTTCACAACCAGGTCATGTTGTCCGGCAAGGTTCCGCAGATCTGCTGCTTGTTCGGCCCGTCGGCTGCTGGCGGCGCCTACATCCCGAGCTTCTGCGACGTCGTGATCATGGTCGAGGGCAACGCGTCGATGTATCTAGGCTCACCCCGGATGGCCGAGATGGTCGTCGGGGAGACCGTCAGCCTCGAGGAGATGGGTGGCGCGCGAATGCACGCCACGGTGTCGGGCTGCGGCGACAACCTGGCCGTCGACGACGAGGATGCGATCGAGCAGGCCAAGCTCTTCTTCTCCTATCTGCCCACGTGCTGGCGAGAGCTACCGCCGGACAGCCCCGCCGAGGGAGCAGCCGTCGAGCTTGGCGACGACGCGGTGCCGCCGGACGAATCGGTGCCCTTCGACGTCCATGCCGTGATCGACGGGCTGGTTGATGCGGACTCGTTCTTCGAGGTCAAGCCACTCTTCGCCGCTGAGCTCGTCACCGGATTCGCCCGGATCGACGGCCGGCCGGTTGGGATCGTCGCGAACAACAGCGCGGTCCGCGGTGGGGTGCTGTTCGTGGATTCGGCCGACAAGGCCGCCCGGTTCATCTGGCTGTGTGACGCGTTCAACGTGCCGTTGCTGTACCTCGCCGACGTGCCCGGGTTCATGATCGGCAGTGCGGTTGAGCGGCAAGGCATCATCCGCCACGGCGCCAAGATGATCACCGCCGTGGCCGAGGCGACCGTTCCGCAGCTCTCGGTCGTCCTCCGCAAGGCCTACGGCGCCGGTCTGTATGCGATGGCCGGCCCGGGCTTCATGCCCGACGTATGCATTGCGCTGCCCACTGCCAAGATCGCCGTCATGGGACCGCAGGCCGCGGTAAACGCCGTGTACGCCGGGAAGATCGCGGAGATTGCCGATCCGAACGAGCGCGACGCGTTCGTCGTCGACCGGCGCGCGGAGTACGAGCAGGATGTCGACCTCATGCGATTGGCGGCCGATCTGGTCATCGACGCGGTGATCCCGCCCAGCGAGTTACGCGCCGAGATCATCCAGCGATATCGCGTGCTCGTCGGCAAGGTTCGTGATGGTGTCGCGAAACGGCACGGCGTTCCGCCGACATGACCACGCCTGAGCCGGCCGACGGACCGGTCATCGTCCGCGGTCATGCCACCCCTCTGGAGGTCGCGGCGGTTCTCGCATCGCTCCGACCCGTGGACGCACAGACATCACCCGACCGGTACGAGCGCTGGCGCGCCACCCGGCTGGCCGCGCTCAATCGGCCGATATCTCGCCCGGTGCGATGACGCCGGTATCGCGGATGAAGCCGGCCACGAGATCGGCGAATCGCTGCGCGTGCCGACGATGGGGCTCGTGGCTGGATCCCGGGAGCAGGGCGAGCGTGCTCCCGGGCACCTGGTGATGCGCGGCGTACGCATGGCTGACCGGGATGATCGGGTCCTTCTCGGACCACACAATGAGGGTCGGAACGTCCGGGGTGAGGAATCCCATGTCCAGCATCGAGCCGCGTTGCCCGAGCGGATACATGACGGACCGGGCCGCGATGAAGAACGCCGAGCGGCCATCGGGGGTGACCAGCGCCCGGCCCATCCGGCTCAAGTTGACGACGGCCTCGGGCCGAAGGCGCAGTGAGCGGTGCAGACGCGGCGCCCGATACATCGGAGCGGTCCGCTCGTTGACCATCGCGCGGAGGATGTGGCTGGCGCCGGGGACCGTGGCGGCGCGCAGGATCGGGTGTACTTCGCGGCCGAGGCCTCCGCTCGAGACGAGGACCAGCCGGTACAGCTGGGCGGTGTGGAAGCGAGCGAAGTAGACGGCGATTGCCCCGCCGAGAGAATGACCGGCCACGGTGGCGCGCGGTATGCCCAGCGCCGTGAGCAGTTCGCTGACGCTGGTCGCGAAGAAGTCGAGCCCGTATCGAACGCGCGGCTTGTCCGATTTGCCATGACCGATGAGGTCGGGCGCGATGACCCGTAGCCCGTGCTCGGCCAGCGGTCCGATTGCTGGGTCCCACGTCGAGCTGTCGGACATCAGCCCGTGCAGCAGCACGATCGGCTCGCCGCCGATCGGCCCCGCGTCGAGATAGCAGAGCCGGTGACCGGACTGCAGCACGCTGTCCCGCCGCACCTCGGTCACCTCAAGGACGCTACGGCACCGCGCTCCCGCCCCGCTGGGGCAAGTTGGCGACGGCGAAACCGAGCTTGGCGAGTAGCGGACGGACCAGGGGGAGCGAGAGCCCGATGACGTTGTGATGGTCGCCTTCGACCGTCTTGACGTACCAGCCACCCCGGCCGTCGATGGTGAATCCACCGGCGACGTTCAGCGGCTCCCCGGTTGCGACGTAGTCGGCGATCTCCTGGTCGGTCAGGTCGGCGAACTCGCCTGTGGTCACGCCGACGTCGGTCGCCCGGCCGACGACGCGACCGGCGGAGACGTGCACCAGCGCATGCCCGGTGTGCAGCTCGCCGCGCTTGCCGCGCACTCGGCGCCATCGGGCAACGGCCCGGTCGACGGTCAATGGCTTGCCGTATCCGACGCCGTCGACCTCGAGCAAGGAGTCGCAGCCGAGCACGAGCCCATCGCCGGCGACCCGGCCCGCGACGTCCTGCGCCTTGGCCTGGGCGAGGCCGTGGACCTGGGCGCTCACCGAGCGCTCGTGGTATGCGGACTCGTCGATCGAGCTGACCACCACCTCCGGTTCCACGCCGGCCGACCGCAGCGTCGCCAGCCGGGCCGGTGACGCGGACGCGAGGATGAAGCGAATCGGTCGGGAGTCCCGCAGATCCCGGTTCACAGACCCAAGGACTTGCCGATGACGTCCTTCATGATCTCCGTGGTCCCGCCGTAAATGCGGGTCACGCGAGCATCGGTGAAGGCCCGGGCGACGGGGTACTCGAGCATGTAGCCGTAGCCGCCATGCAGTTGCAGGCATCGGTCGACGACCCGGCCCTGCAGCTCTGTCGCCCACCACTTGGCCTTCGCCGCGTCCGGAGCGGAGAGCTCGCCGTCGTTGAGGTCGTCGACGCATCGGTCGATGAAAGTCTGGGTCACGTCGATCTCGGTGGCGATCTCCGCGAGGACGAATCGCGAGTGCTGGAACGATCCGATGGGCTGCCCGAACGCGCGACGCTCCTGGACATAGCGAAGCGTGTTCTCGAACGCCGCGCGAGCTTCGGCCACCCCGGCGACGGCGATCGACATTCGCTCCTGCGGGAGCTTGGCGACGAGCTGGAAGAAGCCCTCGTTTTCCTCGCCGAGCAGGTTGGCGAGCGGTACGCGCACATCGGTGAATGACAGCTCGGCCGTGTCTTGGGAGTGCATGCCGATCTTCTGCAGGTTGCGGCCCCGCTCAAAGCCAGGCATGCCCCGTTCGAGAATGAGCAACGACAGCCCGCGGTGCCGATCCGGGCCAGTACGCACGGCAGTGATCACGAGGTCGGCGTTGATGCCATTGGTGATGAACGTCTTCGACCCGTTCACGATGTACTCGCCGCCATCACGCACCGCGCTCGTCCGGATTCCCGACAGATCCGAGCCGGCGCCCGGCTCCGTCATGGCGACCGCTGTGATCAGCTCGCCGGACACAATGCCGGGAAGCCAGCGCCGGCGTTGCTGGTCGGTGGCGTAGGTGAGGAAATACGGGAGACACGTGTCGTTGTGCAGCGTGAGTCCGAGGCCGGCGCCGGTTACCCCGGCGTAGGCCATCTGCTCGTTCATCGCCTGGTTGAACCGGAAGTCGCTGACGCCACCTCCGCCGTATTCCTCAGGCACGGCCATGCCGAGGAAGCCGTTTTGGCCGGCCACCTGGAACAGCTCCCGCGGAGCCGACCCGATCTGCTCCCACTCCAGGAAGTTGGGCACCATCTCTTTGTCGATGAAGGCCCGGACGGCCTCGCCGAATGCGATGTGCTCGGGTTCGTAGTGTTTGCGGTCCATGCGCTCTCCCACCCCCACAGAGCCCCCATCTTGCCAGGCTCGGCTTCGTCCTCCAGCCTGACGGACGATAGGGGCGTCGGGCGAACGCCTACTAGCGACCGTCGAGGACGTGCTTGGCGGTAACCGTCGAGCCGCTCTTGATGCCGCTGACCAGAACGTTGTCGCCGGTCTTCACGTCGGCGATCGTGCCGGCCCGGCCGGCTCGCTTCCCAGTGCGCGAGGTGTCGCGCACGCGAACCTTGGTGTCCGCGTTGACGGTGCAGGTCAGGCTGTAGCCGTCCGAGGCTTTGACCGAGATGGATGTCGCGCTGACCGAACTGACGGTGCCGTGTATCGCGTCATGGGTCACGTTCGCGGTGCCGTCCTTGCTGACCCACTCGGCGTGCTCGAACCGACCGAGCGCACCACCGAGCCGGAGTCCACGGCCGGGGTGACCAGGTTTGGCCGGCGCGCTGGTTCCGCCGCTGGGGCTGGCGCTCGGGCTACTGGCGGTTCCGCTCCCCGACGTGTCGGCGCTGGCCGCAGCAGCGACAGCCGCCGCTCCGCCGCCGATGAGGACGGCACCGGCACCCGCGGCGATTGCGATCTTGTTCCACATTGGACTCGACTGCTCCTTTGCCGGTCGTAGTTGGCATCACCAACAGTCCGCCCGAGATGTCAACGCGCGGAGCGCACAACGTCAAGGTTTGGTCAGGACAGATAGCACAGGACACAGAGAACCGGAGCGAGGGTCGGGGGGTCCCGCGCTCCGGTCCACTCTCCATCATGAACGCATTCCCGGTCGACCGGCAACTCACCATGCCGCAAAAGCCGATGTGAGCGGGACGCTAACGTCATCCGAGTGCGCTCTGTCACGCCGCCGGCCGATATCGGCATCATCGGGGGGTCCGGCTTCTACTCGTTGCTCGACGACGCCAGCCCACTCGGCCTCGACACGCCCTTCGGGCCACCCAGTGGCGACATCACGGTCGGCCTGCTCGGCGGCCGTCGGGTCGCGTTCGTGCCGCGGCATGGCGTGGGTCATCGTTTCGCGCCGCACCGCGTTCCGTACCGCGCCAATCTTTGGGCGCTGCGGTCGGCCGGCGTCCGCCAGGTCCTGGCCCTCTCGGCGGTCGGCTCATTGCGGACCGACCTGCCGCCCGGGTCGCTGGTCATCCCGGATCAGATCCTGGACCGCACATCCGGTCGCGCGCACACGTACATGGATGCCGACAACGGGGTGTTTCACGTCGCGTACGCCGATCCGTACTGTCCGGTCGGCCGAGCCTGCGCGCTGGCCGCTGGTGGCGTTACCGGGCTGCCCGTCCAGCCGGCAGCCACGATGGTTGTCGTGAACGGCCCGCGGTTTTCCACGCGGGCCGAATCGCAGGAGTTCCAACGAGCCGGAGCCGCGATCATCGGCATGACCGGCATGCCAGAAGCCGGGCTCGCCCGGGAGCTCGCCCTGTGCTACACGACGCTCACTCTGGTGACCGACCTGGATGCCGGCATTGAGATCGGATCCGGGGTTACCCAAACGGAGGTGTTCGAGCAGTTCGCGGCCAACGTGCCTCGCCTGCGGACCTTGCTCGTGGCGACGATCGAGCAGCTGCCGCCCGGTCAGACCGAACTGTGTGAGTGCGGACGTGTGTACGACGAGGTCCCGCCGCCGTTCCAGCTGCCGTGAGCGCTCGCGTAGCTGTGCTCCCGCACCAGGCGGCGCCGACCCTCGCGTTCGAGTCGGGCGTCGCCGATCTCGCGACCTACCTCGCGGCGGCCCGGTAGGCGCGCCCAGCACATAGGCCCGCGGCCACGCTAGGCCGCTACCGGGAGACGCACCGTGAACTCGCATCCCCCGGGAACGTTGTGCACGTTCACGCTGCCGCGATGGGCTTCGACGATGCCGCGAGTGATGGCGAGCCCGAGTCCGGCTCGGGACACCGGCTCGGACAGCGGCGTTCGCGCCGGCTCGCCCCGGAAACCCACGTCGAACAGCCGAGGGACGTCGGAGTCGGGGATGCCGCCGCACTCATCGCGCACCCGGACGACGGCCGCGGCGCCGGTGTCGTCGCCGCCGAGGACGCCACGAACCGCAACGTCGACCGTGCCTCCCGCGGCAGTGTGCCGGATCGCGTTGGCAACCAGGTTCGTGAGCGCGCGATTCAGCTCACGGACGTTGCCGGTAACGGCGAGGGCTCCGTCGCTGTGACCGCGCAGCTCAACGCCTTGTTCGGTGGCCAATGGCTGGAGGGCCGCCAGGCAGTCGGAGACTACGTCGTCGAGGGAAATCCGTTCGGTTGTCACGGCGAACGTTCCGGACTGGATCCGGGAGAGCTCGAACAGGTCGTCCACCATCGTCGCGAGTCGATCGACGTCGGCGTGCATGCGCTTGTACGACAACTGCGGATCGTCGACCACCCCGTCCTCCAGCGCCTCCGTCATGGCCCGCAAGCCGGCGAGAGGAGTGCGCAGGTCGTGGCTGACCCACGCCACGAGCTCGCGTCTCGAGGCTTCCAGCGCCTGCTCCCGTTCCCGGGACGCGGCCAGCCGACGGGCGGTGGCCGACAGCTCACGGCGCACCTGATCGAGCTGCGAGGTCAGCTTTGGGCCGTCGTCATCGGGTACTCGGCCGAGCCCGACCTCCGTGACGGCCTTGCGCAAGGCGCGGTTGTCCTTGGTCAGCCGGCGGCCGGCGGCTGCGGCCGCGATCGCGGCGGCCAGGCCGGCGACGATCGCCACTGTGACCGTGACGACCAGCTCGTTCGTCGTCAGGAACATCGCGTGCACGCTCCCGATGACGGCGGCCACCGACGCGACCGTCCCGGCGAGCACGATGGAGGCAAGCAGCGCGACGATCGAGCGACGGCGAAGTGGCATCGTTACCAGCCACACCGCGAGGCCACCGCCCGCTGCCCAGGCGGAGGCGGTGAGCACGATCGACAGGGTGTCGTTCACACGCTGGCCTCCAGCAGGTACCCGACCCCCCACACCGTCTTGATCAGGGTCGGGTTGGTCGGATCATCCTCGATCTTCTCGCGCAGTCGCCGGACGTGCACGGTGACGGTTGACTGATCACCGAACGTCCAGCCCCAGACCTCGGCCATGAGCTCGGCGCGGGTGAATGCGCGGCCCGGATGCGCGAGCAGGAAGGTCAGCAGGTCGAGCTCGCGCACGGTCAGCGGCACCGGCTCGCCGTCGCGGGTCACGCGCCGCGCGGCGGTGTCCACGGTGACGCCTCCCGCCCGCAGGATGGTCCGAGCCTGATCGTTGGTCCGGGTACGGCGCAGCACGCTGTCCACGCGTAACGCGAGCTCGCGCGGCGAGAACGGCTTGGTGACGTAATCGTCCGCGCCGACCTCTAGTCCGGCGATGCGGTCCTCTTCCTCGCCCAATGCCGTGAGCATGATCACCGGGAGGTCGGGATGGTCGGCGCGCACCCGCCGGCGGACCTCGAGCCCGTCGATCCGCGGAAGCATGAGGTCGAGCACGATCAGGTCCGGCGGCGCATCGCGAACCGCCCCGAGGGCGGCCGGTCCGTCGGCCACCGCGACGACCGCGTGGCCGGCCCGCTGGAGGTAGCCGACGACGACTTCGGCCACCGTGGTGTCGTCATCGACGACGAGGACGCTCGCCACGATCACGACCCCTCTGTATGCATATTCCGTGGCCGGAGCCACGGAATATGCATACCGATCGCCGGGGCACCTGGTGGCGGCTCACCCGCGGCGCCGCCGAAGGACGATCACCAGAACGAGCACGGCCAGGAGCAGCGCTACCGGTGCGAGGCGCTTGAGCACAGCCGGTCCGGCCGAGGCCATGAGGTCGATAGGTGCGACCTCCTCGGCCGGCGCCTCGGGCGAGGTTTGCGGGGTGTCCGGTTGGCTGGCGGCCAGCGGCGGACCGGACACCGCGGCCGGCGCGGCGGGGGCCGGCCCGTCGGCCGCCGGCCCGGCGGGCTTCGCCAATTTGCCGGCGAGGCAATCGGCGAACTGGCCGATCAGCTTGTTGCCGACGTCCACCATGACGCCCCGGCCGAACTGCGCCGGTTTGCCGGTGATGGCGAGATCGGTGTTCACCTCGACCCGCGTGCCGTCGTCCTGCGGATGCAGCGTTGCGGTCACCGTCGCCGATGCGGTGCCGTTCCCACGGGCGTCCTTGCCCTGGGCGTCGATGACCGCTCGGTGCGCTACCTCGTCCTTCTCGACAAAGCGAGCCTTGCCCTTGTAGGTGATACCGATCGGGCCCAGCCGCACTTTGACCGAGCCGGTGAACTCGTCACCGTCGACCGTGTCCAAGGCCGCGCCGGGCATGCAGGGCGCAACCTGCTCGATGTCGACGAGAACGGCCCACGCCCGGTCGACGTCCACGGGGACGGAGAACGAGTGCTGGAGCTCCACGGCCCCTCAGATTCCCGCTGCCGCGGAAACAGCTCGTCGGGTCAGCACCCGGGCGAGGTGCATCCGGTAGTCGGCCTGTCCGGATAGATCACTCGGCGGAGTCGTGCCGTCGGCAGCCAGCTCACTCGCCGTGCGCACGCTGTCAGCCGTGGCATCGCTACCGGCCAGGGCCTGCTCCACTCCGGCCGCCCGCAGCGGAGTGCTGCCCATGTTCGCCAGCCCGACCCGAGCTTCGGTGATGGTCCCGTTAGCCCGCCTGACGACGGCTGCGACCCCGACCACGGACCAGGCCTGGGCTACCCGATTGAACTTTTCGTAGTGCACGGCCCAGCCGTTACCCAGCTTGGGGATCCGTATCGCGGTCAGGACGTCTTCCGGTTGGAGTGCCGTCGTCAGGTAGTCCTGGAAGAACTCAGCGGCCGGTATCCGCCGTACGCCCGACTGACCCTGCACGACCATTTCGGCGTCGAGGGTCAGCGCGACGGTCGGCAGGTCGCCGGCCGGGTCCGCGTGCGCGACCGAGCCGCCGAACGTTCCGAGGTGCCGGACCTGGCGGTCGCCGACGGTCGCGGTGGCTTGAGCCAGTAATGGCGCGTACGCCAGGACGAGCGGATGGTGCATCACTTCGTCGTGCGTGGTCATGGCGCCGACCACGATGGCGTCACCGTCATCCCGCACACCGCGGAGGTCGGGGATGCCGCCGATATCGACCAGGATCTCCGGCGCGGCCAGGCGCAGTCGCAGGATCGGGATCAGCGACTGCCCGCCGGCGAGCACCTTGCCGTCTTCGCCGGCGTTCTCGAGCGCCCGCACTGCCTCATCCACCGAGTCGGGGCGCACATAGTCGAACGGAGCCGGGATCACGGCCGCTCTCCTTCGCTCGCGTCGGACGTTTCATTGATTGCGCGCCAGATCCGTTCCGGCGTGCACGGCATCGGAATGTCCGTGACACCGAACGGGCGCACCGCGTCGAGGATTGCGTTGACGACGGCCGGCGTCGCGGCGATCGTCCCGGTCTCGCCGACGCCCTTCACGCCCATCGGATTCGTCGTCGACGGGCTCACGGTGCGGTCGGTAATCATCGACGGCACATCCGGCGCCGACGGTAGGAGATAGTCGACGAACGAGCCGGTTGTCAGGTTGCCGTCGGCGTCGTACACCGCCTCTTCGAAAAGGGCTTGGGAGATGCCCTGCACCACCCCGCCGTGCACCTGGCCGTCGACGATGAGCGGGTTGATCACCTCACCCACATCGTCAACGCACACGTACCGCCGAATCGTCGCGCGCCCGGTCTCGGTGTCGACATCGACCGCGCAGAGGTGCGTGCCATGCGGGAACGACAACGCCACCGGATCGAACGTTGCGTCGGCGTCGAGGTTGGGCTCGACGCCTTCGGGCATGTCGTGCGCCGCGAACGCCGCGAAGGCGAGGTCCTGGATGGTCTTGCCGGTGCCGGGTGCGCCCTTGACGCTGAAGGTGCCGTTCGCGAACTCGACGTCATCCTCGCTGGCCTCGAGCATGTGCGCGGCGATCCGCTTGGCCTTGTCGATCACCCGCAGCGCGGCATTCGATACCGCGATGGCTCCGACGGCCGCCGACCGGGAGCCGTAGGTGTCCCAGCCGCGGGGCGAGGTTCGCGTGTCGCCGTGCAGGATCTCGATGTCCTCGAACGGCACGCCGAGCCGATCGGCGACAATCTGGCTCCAGGCCGTCTCATGCCCCTGACCGTGCGGGCTGGTTCCGGTGACGACCTCGACCTTGCCGGTCGGCAGGACTCGGACCGAGGCGTGGTCCCACCCGCCCCCGGCGTAGGCCAGCACGCCGAGCAGTCGGGACGGCGCCCAGCCGCACAACTCGGTGTACGTCGAGATGCCCAGGCCGAGCCGGACCGGGTCCCCTCGTGCGATTCGATCGGCCTGTTCGCGGCGCAGGTCGTCCCACCCCATGAGCGCGAGCGCTTTGTCAGTCGCTTCTTCGTAGTTGCCGCTGTCGTACGTGATCCCGGTGATCGTCGTATACGGGAAGTCGTCGTGCTCGATCCAGTTCTTGCGCCGCAGCTCCATGGGGTCCATGCCCAGCTCGACCGCCATTTCGTCGACGATGCGCTCGATGGCGAACGTCGCCTCCGGCCGGCCGGCTCCCCGGTAGGCATCGGTTGGCGTCTTCGTGGTGAATACGCCATCGCACACGAACCGGTAGGCGTCGAACTTGTAACTGCCGTTGAACATGAACGCGCCGAGGAGCGGGATGCCCGGCGTGATCAACCGCAGGTAGGCGCCCATGTTGGACAGGATGTGCACGTCCAGGCCGGTGAATGTGCCGTCTCGACGGGCGGTCAGCGTGATGTCCTGGATCTGGTCCCGGCCGTGGTGGCCGCTCATGAGCGACTCGGATCGCGACTCGGTGTACTTCACCGGCTTGCCCAGCTTGCGGGCGACCAGAGTGCAGATGAACTCCTCCGGCGTGATCTGCAGCTTGCCGCCGAACCCGCCGCCGACATCCGGCGCGATGACCCGCATCTTCTGCTCGGGGATGCCCAGTGTCAGGGCGCCCAACGTCCGCAGGACGTGCGGTACCTGCGTCGATGACCACAGCGTGATGCCCTCGCCATCCGGCTGGGCGACGGTCGAACGCGGCTCCATGAAGGCGGGGATGAGGCGCTGCTGAACGAACCGGCGGCTGACCGTGACCTCGGCGGCTTGCAGCACCTCCTCGATCGGCTGACCGGTGCCGGCGGCTCCCGACTCGAACGTCCAGGTGAAGCAGCGATTCGAGTCGGTGTTGGGGTGGACCAACGGGGCGCCGGCGGCCAGCGCGGCCTCCATATCGAGGACGACGGGCAACGGCTCGTAGTCGACATCGATCGCTTCGAGCGCGTCCTGCGCCGCGGACTTGTCGCGGGCGACGACGATGGCCACGGCCTCGCCCACGTGGTTCACCTGGTCGACGGCGATGCTCGGGTGGCCCGGATTAACGATGTCGGACGTGACCGGCCATGCGCACGGAATGCTGCCCTGCGTTTCGGCGAAATCCTGTCCGGTGAACACCGCGACGACGCCGGGCCGACCGACAGCCCCCGCTGTGTTGATCGAGGTGATCCTCGCATGGGCGAGCGGACTCCGCAGGATCGCGAGATGCAGCAGCCCGGGCAGAGTGATGTTGTCCGTCCAGACGGTCCGGCCGGTGATGAAGTGGGCATCCTCCTTGCGGCGACGCGGTTGCCCGATCTCCGCGGACGCTGGACGTTCCTCGAGGGTGGTCATCGAGCCACCCCCGCAGTCTGCTCCGAGTCAGCCATGGTGCGGGCGGCGGACTGGACCGCTCGGACGATGTTCTGATACCCGGTACACCGGCAGAGGTTCCCTTCGATTCCCTCTCGAACCTCCGCCTCTGATGGGTCCGGGTTCTCACCGAGCAGGTCGCAGGCGGCCATGATCATGCCCGGCGTGCAGAATCCACACTGCAGCGCGTGCTCGTCGTGGAACGCCTGCTGGACCGGGTGCAGGCCGCCGTTCTCAGCGGCGAGTCCCTCGATGGTCGTAATCACCCGGCCCTGGGTCTGAATGGCAAGCATGGAGCAGCTCTTCACACTGCGGCCGTTCAGCAGGACCGTGCACGCGCCGCAGTTGCTGGTGTCGCAGCCCACGACCGTGCCCACCTTGCCCAATCGGTCGCGCAGGTAATGAACCAGCAGCAGCCGAGGCTCAACGTCGTCTTGATAGGCGACCTCGTCAACGGTGACGCGCAGCTGTGTCATCGAGCCTCCTGAGGTAGTTGTGTCCTGCACTACAGACAAGCCTCTGCATCGGGCCAGCGCAAGAGGAACTGAAGCGCTCAGCCTGATGGGTTTTGCTTGGCGATGAGCGGGTCGAGATCGTCGGGACCGATCGGTGTCAGCGGGAAGCGGGCGAGTCGAATCATGGGTATCGAGCCCATCAGCTTGACCATCTCGGCCGATATCCCGAGTGGGCCGAAGTCGGACGGCGCGACCGACTCCAGGGCCTCTCGCGCCGTCGGATCGGCCAGCCACTCCGCCAGCGTCGAGTCAGCGGTGAGCGGCAGCTCGGTGGGCTCGACGATGACG
>Ga0207706_10000850_pt1 | contig 31426 bp, 30 predicted proteins | sample KBSC53metaG_FD_184318 | JGI IMG/M metagenome (GOLD analysis project Ga0207706, IMG submission 184318) | Corn rhizosphere microbial communities from Kellogg Biological Station, Michigan, USA - KBS C5-3 metaG (SPAdes) (version 2) | ecosystem: Host-associated > Plants > Roots > Rhizosphere > Soil ... | reverse complement strand
CTGCTCGGTGCAGGCGATGGCGCGCGTCCAGCGCGCGCCTGACGTCGGCTCCCGCGCTGATCGAGCGACGATCCGCGGCGGCGTCAAGTCGCGGGTGGAATCCGGCCGAGGCCGGGAAACTTGAGCGCCGGATGGCGAAAGTCGATGCCGGCGACGAGCCCGAAAAGGTTGATCTCCAAACCTTCGACGCCGGCAAGCATCAATCCGACGATGCCGCCGATCGAAACCTGGTAGCCGGTTCCGCTCGGCGCTCGCGCAACGAACTGACCCAGCGGACGATAGTCCTTGCCGATGGCGAGCGGCGGCAGGTTCAGCTCGAGTTCCGGTATCGCGCGACCGACGTGCGCGACGAACGTGTTGCTGTTGGGTCCCGGCCACGCGTTGTAGATGGACGCGTACGGATAAGAAGTCGCTGCGGCGGGCAGGCTCGCGATGATCGTATCTGCACGTTCGCCGCGAATGTCATCCACCAGCCTGGGCGCCGCGCCGTACCACTCCGCATCCGGCGCGCCATCGTCGGTAATCGACAGCCCGGAACGTCCCGCATACATCCGCCAGCCGATCACCTCGTAGCGCGTGTATCGATCGGCGCCAGCGGGCTTCGCCGCGATCCACGTGTGCACGGCGAACGCACCCCGCCAACCGAACGTGCGGCTCGCGTAGACCTGGACGATTGCCTCGCGATGCGTTGCCGGATCGGGCGCGAGCCCGGTCGCGCGATGCGTCGCCGTACGCCAGTCGCCCCGCATCGAGACGTCGCCGAAGGCAAGCGCCAGAAGCGGGCCGAGCAGCAGGAGGGCGACGGTCAGCACCAGCCACTTGACGCCGTGCATCGCACGGCGAATCGTGTTCGGGATCGGCCCCGACGGACGAGTCCGCCGGGGTGCGTCGATCGAGTCGGGCGCGCGCAGGGCGTGCTTTCGGTCAGCTCGTTCCGGGCAGCACGATCGCGTCGTCGACGCCGAACGCAACACCCGCGGCCGCGCCGCGCGCGATCGGCTTGCGCACGTCGGCGTCGAATACGAGCAATTCGCCCCACGGCGTGTCCAGCATGTACTCGACGCGGCTGCCGAGATACGCGGCGCGCAGGCATTTCGCAGGCAGCACGCCCTGACCCGCCGCCGTCAGCCGCAATCGATGCGGACGCACGGCAAGCGTGGCCGGCCCAGCTGCCACGCCGTCGGCATTGACGGGTACCGCCACGTTGCCGGCACGAAACGACGCGCCGTCCGCTGTCCGCGCGAGCTCGCCAGCGACGAGGTTCGCGTCGCCGATGAAATCCGCAAGGAAACGGCTCGCTGGCGCTTCGTACAGCTCGGCTGGCGCGCCTTGCTGGGCGATCCGTCCGCGATCCATGACAATCACCTGATCGGAAACGGCGAGTGCCTCCTCCTGGTCATGCGTGACGTAGATGACGGTCAGGTCGAGCGATTGCTGCAGCTCGCGAATCTCCTGCCGGACGCGGCGACGCAGCTTGGCGTCGAGGTTCGACAGCGGCTCGTCGAACAGCAGCACGGCGGGCTCGAGCACGAGCGAGCGCGCGACGGCCACGCGCTGCTGCTGACCACCCGACAATTCCGACGGCAGTCGGGCCTCGAGCCCGCTCAGGCCGAGCATCGACAGCTTCGCCTCCGCCAACGCGCGCGCCTTGGCCTTGTCCATCCGCATGGACATCGGCCCGTAGCAGACATTGTCGAGCACGTTCATGTGCGGAAACAGCGCATACGACTGAAACACCATGCTCACGTCGCGTTCGTTCGCCGCACGCTTCGTGACATCGTTGCCGCCGATGAAGATGCGGCCCGTCGTCACCGGCTCGAGCCCGGCGACCATCCGCAGCGTCGTCGTCTTGCCGCACCCCGATGGGCCGAGCAGCGTGACGAGCTGGCCGGGTCGCACCTCGAACGACACGTCGCTCACCGCAGGCACGTCGTTGTAGCGCTTGGTGACGTGCTCGAAAACCACACCGCCTTCTGCCTTCATCGGATCGAATGCCCTTTCGGAGCCTCTGCAGGCCTAGTGTCCCGTTGCGATGACGGCGACCGCGCGCCGGCCGAGCTTGGCTTCGCCGACCACCTTCTGCATGCCGAGCAGGACGGCAAGCATGAACAGCATGAGGATCGACGAATAGACAATCGCGAGAGGGTACTCGCCCGCCTCGACGCGATTGATGATGTACACGGTCGACAGGTTGTATTTGGCCGTCGCGAGAAAGATCACCGCACTGACGGCCGTCATGGCGTGCGTGAAGCTGAACACGAGTGTTGCGAGAATTGCCGGACGCAGAAGCGGCATCACGACGCGTGTCAGCGTTCGCAACGTCGAAGCACGCAACGTCGACGACGCCTCGTCGAGCGTGCGGTCGATCTGGGCCAGCGCCGCCACACCGGCGCGCACGCCGACGGGCATGTTGCGGAACACGAAGCACAGCACGAGGATCGCCATCCCGCCGGTCAACTCGAGCGGCGCCGTGTTGAACGCAACGATGTACGACACGCCGATGACGGTGCCCGGGACGGCGAAGCTGACGAGGGTGAGGAACTCGAACGCGCGGCGGCCGGCGAACCGGTGGCGCGTGATCACGTACGCGGACAGCAGGCCGACGAGTGCCGTCAACGGCGCGGCGATCGCGGCGACCTTGATCGTGTTGAACAGGCTGTCCCACGCCGATCCCGAGAACAGCACGCCGCGCGACGTCCATTCGGCGGCGAAGCCTGCACCCAGGTGCTGGATCGTCGGCGTCATGTCACCGCGACCGATGTCGCGCACGAATCCGCCGGTCAGGATCACGGCGTAGCAGACCAGCGTGAACACGATCCATACTGCAGCAATGGTGAAGCACGCGAGCCACAGCTTGCGCGGCAGGTCCGCCGGCGCGCCGCCGTCGCCCTTGCCGCTGACGGTGACGTACGACAGCCGCCCGACCCAGCGTTGCTGCAGGAAGAACGCGAGCAGCGTCAGTGCGAGCAGCACCATCGCAAGCACGGCTGCGCGGCCGGCGTCGTATTGCGCGCCCGCGACGGCGAAGAATATCTTCGTCGACAGCACGTCGAAGTTGCCGGCCAGCACGATCGGATTGCCGAAGTCGGCGAGGCTCTCGACGAAGCCGAGGAGGAATGCGTTCGCGAGTGCCGGTCGCAGCAGCGGCCAGGTGACCGTGCGGAACACGCGGCCGCGCGATGCGCGCAGCGTCTGCGCAGCCTCCTCGAGCGCCGGGCTGATCGCACCGAGCGCACCGAACAGCAGCATGAATGCGACCGGCGTGAACGTCAGCAGTTGCGCGAGCGCGACGCCTGGAAGACCGTAGATCCACCGCGAGCGGCCGATACCGAACGCCGCGTCGAGCCAGCTCGTCACCAGGCCGGTGCGGCCGAACAGCACGACGAGCGCGAGCGCTATGACGAACGGCGGCGTGATGATGGGCAGTATCGACATCACCTTCAGCAGGCCGGCGTAGCGCTTGCCGCCGCGCTGGACGACGAGCGCGAGCACGAGGCCGAGCAGCGTCGAGACGACACCGACGATCGCCGCGAGCAGCGCCGAATTGATCGCGACGCCGCAGCGCGTGCCGCCGCCTAAGCACCCAAAGCCCCAGATGTCCGCCGTCAGCAGCCGTTCGCCGACGAGCCCCGGCGCAAACTTGCCTCGCGCGTCGAGCACGGCGGCAATGAGCGCGCTGCCCACCGGATAGAAGATGAACACGATCAGCAGCGCCGCGATGACGACGACGATCGTCGCGATCGTGACGTTGGCGCTGAACCAGCCGAGGCGCGCGAGCGCGCGAGCGAAACATACGGTGAACGCGGCGAGCGCGAGCGCTGCACCGACGCCGAACGCGGGTCCGTTGCCCGCCGCGACGAAGCCCTGCGCGAACCCCCACGCGAGGCCGAACCCGGCAGCGAACGCTGCCACGCGCGCGCTGCGCAGCCAGCCGGCCACGAGCATCACGGCGGCGGCGACGAACAGCGGACCGAGCGCGATCGTCGCTGCGTAGCGCGGCCATTTGGCGCCGGCCACGACAAGGCCGAGCGCCGATGCGCCGCCGTCGATCGACCATGGGATCGCGGCGAGCGCACCGATCCCGACGGCGGCGATCAGCGCCGCGACGGGATCGTGAGCGCCGCTGCGGGCGGGAACAGTCCCGGGCAGGGCTGCCGCGGGCGTGGCCACGCTACTTGGGCAGCGCGTAGACCTCCTTGTCCCACTTCGTCAGCAGGCGCGTCCGCTCGGCCGTCGAGCCGTACTTCACGAAATCGTAATTGATGAGCTTGATCTCGGAGAACTTCGGCGCCTGCGGCGGCGGCGTCACGTTCTTGTTCGACGGGACCTGGTACGACACTTTCGCTTGCGCGCCGATCGCCTGCGCTTCCGGCGTCAGCGCCCAGTCGTACCACTTCTTCGCGTTCTCCATGTTCTTCGCGCCCTTGATGATGCTCATGCTCCCGATCTCGTAGCCGGTGCCTTCGCACGGCGACACGATCGTCACCGGCGCACCGCCGATCGCCTGCACGACGGCGTCGTGCTGGAACGTGATGCCGACCAGACTCTCGCCGGTGGCCGCTGCGCGCGCCGGCGCCGCACCGGACTTCGTGTACTGGTTGACGTTCTTGTGTAGCGCTTTCAGGTAATCGAACGCCTTGTCCTCGCCCATCAGCTGCACGAGCGTTGCGAGCATCGTGTACGACGTGCCCGACGAGTTCGGGTTGGCCACCTGGATCTCGTCCTTGAAGTCCGGCTTGACGAGATCAGACCAGCATTTCGGCGGCGCGATGTTTTTCTTCTTGAGCTGGTCGGTGTTGTAGCTGTAGCCGAGCGCGCCGGCATAGACGCCGACCGTGCGACCCTTCGAAGCTTCCCACTGGCGAACCGCCCAGTCCTGGAGCTCGGCCATTTTCGGCGACTTGTACGTCTCGGTCAGTCCTTCCTCGGCCGCCTGCAGGTGCGGATCACCGGTGCCGCCCCACCAGATGTCGCCGCGCGGGTTCGAGGCCTCCGCCTTGAGCTGCGCGTAGAACTCGCCCGAGCTCTTGCGCGTCATCAGCACCTTGATGCCGGTGGCCTTTTCGAATGCCGCGACCATCGGCCGGCACCATTCCTCCTGCACCGTGCAGTAGACGACCACTTCGCCCTGGGCAGCCGCGGCGAGCGGCATGGCAAACAGCACTGCGGGCAGCAGACCGCGCAGCAAGGTTGAAATCCGCATCATCTCCTCCAGATCGTATCGTCGACTCGGGGTGTTCCCCGTGTTCCGCGGCGAGTGTAGCGCAAACCGCCCTAGCTGCAACGACCGCGGCCGGCCATCGGACAGAAGCTGCAAGCGCTGCCGGCGCGACCCGCCGTCTCAAGCCTCAGAGGCGCAGGAAGGCTCGCATGTCCACGAGCTCGCGTTCGAGCTGCCGCGCAAACCGGGCGTCACCCGGCGGGCGACCCGCCACGTACCCGAGCGAAGTTTGCAGCACGCCGCCCGCTACCGAAAGGTTCGCCCATCCGACGACCTTGTCGCGCCACAAGAGCGGCAGCGCGTAGTAGCCGAGCTTCCGCAGTCGAGGCGGCGTGTAGGCTTCGAAGCGGTATGCCCAGTCCCAGAAGAGCTCGAAACGCGCACGGTCCCAGACAACGGGATCGAACGGCGCGAGCAGGCGCACGCGATCCACCCCCGCCGCACTGAACCCGCGCGGATCTTCCCCGGCCGGCCAGTACCAGTCGACGCCGTCCACGTGCGCATGCGCAAGCCGCTTCCGCGCACGCACGAGCGCGCTGCCAAGCCCGCTGCGCCATTGCGGCGTGCCGTACCGAAGCCGCCGCACGACGGCATTGAGGCTTGCAAGCGGCAGCGGTGCGTACTTGCGAATCACGATGTCCGCGAGTGCATCGAGCCGCGCGCGCCGCGTTGCGGCATCGAGCCGTTCCGCTTGCAGCTCGCGTGCCGCGTAGACCCGTATGCCGTTGTCGCGCCGCGCGACGCGCAGCAGGCCGCGGTAGTGCAGGCCGTCGAGCAGGTGCGTCGTCGCATTCGACGATCCGCCCCAGTAGTTGCGAACCGCACCGTGCGCGAAGTGCGCGTCGACGTCGCGCGGATGCGCTTCGCCGCGCTCGTGGACGAATTCGAGCACGGCCTCCGCGCGCCGGCGCGTCGTGGGTCCCCACCGCGTTCGCGGGATGCGCGGGTGCATCAGCGCGTAGTGCGCGCGCGGCAGGAATCCGTAGTTGACGAACGCGTCCTCCTCGATGGCCAGCGTCGGGTACAGCCGTTCGAGATCGCCGGCGCGATAACCGGCAACACGGTGGCGCAGTGTCAGATCCTGCGCACGCGCGGGCGCGCGAATCGGATCCGCCTGTACGAATCCCAGCGTTTGCACCGCATCGGCGACGCTCGTCGGTGCAAACAGGCTTCGCGCAATCGCGTAGCGGCGCAGATGCGCAAGGGTGAGGCGTGCATTCACAGACGATGACTATAATCGGTCAGCGGCCGGTCGTCGCAGGGCGCCGACGTCACACCCGTGAAAACTCGTCGATGCTTTACGACCCCGCCCGCCACGAACCGCTGATCGAACGCCACTGGGACGAACGTCACGCCCGCGATGCGATCGCCCGCATCGTCGCGGACACCGAAGCGCGATTCTCCGCCGATGCGTACTGGCCGATGCATCCGCGCGACGTCGAGGGCAGCGACGACGGGCCCGCCTGGCCGCTCTACCACGGCGCATGCGGGGTCATCTGGGCGCTGACGTATCTCGAGGGCATGGGCGCGGCGACGCTCGCGCGAAACTACCTGCCGTTCGTCGAACCGGTACGCGTGCGCAACGCGCAATGGCTCGCAGCGTTCGGGCCCAACGCATCGTCCTATCTGATGGGCGACGTCCCGAATCTGTTGCTCGAGTACGGCATTCGTCCGCGCAGCGCGACGCTCGACCGGCTCGAGACATTGATCGAATCGAACGTAGACCACCCGGCGCGCGAGCTGATGTGGGGGTCGCCCGGAACGATGCTGGCGGCCCTGTTCCTGCACGACAGCACCGGCGAAGCGCGTTGGTCCGAGCTCTTCCGCGCGACGGCGCACAAGCTGCGCTCGCAACTCGCGTGGTCCGATAAATTCGGCTGCGAATACTGGACGCAGGACCTGTATGGTCAGAAGAGCACGTATTTGGATGCCGTGCACGGCTTCGTCGCCACCGCGCTGCCGCTGATACGAGGTCGCCACCTTCTGGGCTCCGACGCGTGGACCGGTTGGTCCGCGACGATCGCGAACACGATTCGCGCGACGGCCACGCACGAGAATGGCATGGTCAACTGGCGCGCGTGGCTGACGCAGCCTTCCACCCGGCCGCTGCTGATGCAGTTCTGCCACGGCGCACCGGGGTTCGTCATCTGCCTCGCGGACATGCCCGGTTCCGATCTCGATGACCTGTTGCTCGCTGCGGGAGATGCGATCTGGGCCGCCGGTCCGCTTGCGAAGGGTTCCAATCTGTGCCACGGGACTGCGGGCAACGGCTATGCGTTCCTGAAACTCTTCGCGCGAACGAGCGACGTGCGGTGGCTCGAACGCGCGCGCGCGTTTGCCATGCATGCGATCGAGCAGGCGTGCGCCGACGAGCGGGCCGTCGGCAGGATGCGATATTCGCTGTGGACCGGCGATCCGGGTCTCGCAATCTACCTGTTCGACTGCATTCGCGTGATGCCGCGCTTCCCGACGCTGGATGTTTTCTTCGCCGGCACGCCGTAGCGGCGGCGTCGCGGAGCACGCGTTTCTGCGTGCGTGGATTTTCTCGTAGGAATCGGCGTACACGCCTTTCGGCCATCGACCGGATTCGTCCCCCGCGAAACATCGCGATAGTGAGCCGATCGATCAATCAACGAGCCGCAGCCCTCTTCCGCCACAGGGGGACGGGACTAACAACTGCGGGCCGCCCAGCTTTTGTCGCCTGGCCGTAAAGTCGCTGCCGTCACCGATGGCGGGGTCCTGCCCGAACGCCGGGTTGCAGGGGACCGTCGTCATCCGTTGCATCTTCCAGTCGTAACGCTGCCCCAACCCGACGAGACGACATGCGGTCCGACGTGCCTGCATGCGATCTACCGCTACTGGGGGGATCCGGAACCTCTGTCGTCGGTAACCGCCAGGATGTGGCGGCGGGAACACGGCGGCACGTATGCCGTTTTCCTCGGCTGCGATGCATTGCGCAAGGGCTACCGCGCAAGGATCTACACCTACAACATCACCGTCTTCGACCCGACGTGGTTCACCCGGCCCCACGTGGACATCGCCGAGCGGCTGCGGCGACAACGAGATGAGAAGGACGACGCGCGGATCCGGCACGCAACCGACGGCTATGTGGAGTTCCTGCGCAGCGGCGGCCGGTTGCGGCTCGCGAGCCTGTCGCAAAACCTTCTCGGCGGGATCCTCCGGCGGCGGCTGCCCATCCTGACGGGGCTGTCGTCGACTTACCTCTACCGCGCAGCGCGCGAGCTCGATGAGGACGGCAGCGCCGACGACATCCGCGGTCAACCCGTTGGGCACTTTGTCGTCATAGCCGGCTGGGACCACACCCGCCGGCGCGTGCTCGTCGTCGATCCTTACCAACCCAATCCATACGGGTCGCCGCATGAATACTGGATCAGCGTCGACCGAGTGCTGGCGGCGATCCTGCTCGGCATCGTCACGCACGATGCCAACCTGCTCGTCGTGTATCCGCGTAACCGCGAATTGCGCCCATGACGATACTTGTCGTCGTCAATCACGTGCGCGATTGGCCGTTCGAGATCGAGGGCGCGCGCGTGGTCACGGCCCGCCAGTATCTGACGGGCGCCGCGGGCCCGGATAACCATTCGACGCGAGTCATAAACCTGTGCCGGACCGACCGCTATCAAGGCCGGGGTTACTACGTCTCGCTGCTCGCGGAGGCGCGAGGCCACCGCGTGTTGCCCGACGTGAAGACACCCGGCGAGTTGCATGGGAGGCATCTCGATCGGTTGCTCGGCGCGCCCTTCATCGACCATCTGCAGCGCGCGCTCGCCGACTGCAACGGGACCACTTGCGGCATCGACGCATGGTTCGGGCACGACCCGAGCGGACGCAACGAATCCGTGGCCCAGCAGCTGTTCGCGGCTTTGCGGATCCCGCTTCTGCATGCGCAATTCGAGCGCAACGACGGTCGCTGGCGCTTTCGAAGCGTCCGCATCACCAGTCCAAACGATATCCCGGCGGACCAGCACCGGTTGCTCGTCGAGACGGCCACCGAGTACATTGGCCGCGGCACGCGGACACGCAGGCCCGAGCCGCCGCCAGCAGCACCGGCGATCGCGATTCTCTTCGACGCCGACGAGCCCGAACCGCCGTCCAATGCCGCGGCGCTCGACAAATTCAAGGCCGCCGCCGAAGCGCTCGGCATGCGTCCTTCGTTCATCGGCCGCGACGACATCGAGCGCCTCGATGAGTTCGACGCGCTCTTCATTCGCGACACGACCGCGGTCAACCACTACACGTACCAATTCGCACGTCGCGCGGCAGCCGCCGGACTTGTCGTCATCGACGATCCCGACTCGATCGTCAAATGCACGAACAAGGTCTACCTGAACGAGCTCCTGTCGCGGCACAAGGTGCCCGTACCCAAGACGCTGATGATCCATTGCGACAACGTCGACCAGATCGTGCCGGTGCTGGGCCTGCCGTGCATACTGAAGCAGCCCGATAGCGCGTTCTCGCTCGGCGTGACGAAGGTCGAATCGGAACGCGCGCTGCGCGACCGGCTGCAGCAGGTGCTCGATCGCTCGGAACTCGCCGTGGCGCAGGAATGGCTGCCGACGGCGTTCGACTGGCGAGTCGGCGTCTTCGACCGGCGACCGCTGTACGTGTGCAAGTACTTCATGGCCCAGGGACACTGGCAGGTCGTCAAGCGCGAGTCGGGGCGCAAGCTGGAAGGATCAACGGTCGCGCTATCGATCGGCGAAGCGCCCGACGTCGTGGTACGCACCGCGGTTCGTGCTGCCAACCTGATCGGCGACGGGCTTTACGGCGTCGACCTGAAGCAGGACGGCCAACAATGCTACGTGATGGAAGTCAACGATAATCCCAACCTCGACGCAGGCAACGAGGATGGCGTGCTGAAGGACGCGCTTTATCGCGAAGTGATGGGCGTGTTCCTGCGCCGGATCCGCGAGCGCAAGCGCGCCACGCCATGACCGGGCGCCGAGCCATTTCGGCGTTCGCGGGCTACGGGATCGAGCTCGAGTACATGATCGTCGATCGGACGTCGCTGGCCGTGCGGCCGCTCGCCGCGGAAGTGCTGCCGGCGCTCCGGGCGCGCGCGACGTCGCGCAGGACCGCGACACTGCTGGATTGGTCGAACGAGCTGGTTGCGCATGTCGTCGAGACGAAGAACGTCGCACCCACGCCGGCGATCGACACGCTGCCGCACTGTTTCGCCGCCGCATTGCGCGAAGCGAACGAGCTGCTGGAGCCCATGGATGCTCGCCTGATGCCGACCGCGATGCATCCGTGGATGGATCCTGCCACGGAAACGGTGCTGTGGGACGACGCGACGGACGTCTATCGCACGTACGATCGCATCTACGGTTGCCGCGGCCATGGCTGGGCGAACTTGCAGAGCATGCACGTGAACCTGCCGTTCGCCGACGATTCGCAGTTCGCACGGTTGCATGCGGCGATACGGCTCGTGCTGCCGCTGCTGCCGGCACTCGCGGCAAGCTCGCCAATCGCCGAAGGCTCGGTCATGGAAGTCCTCGATTTCCGGCTCGACGCGTATTACGCCATTTGCGCGCTGACGCCCCGCGTTGCCGGCGACGTCGTCCCCGAAACCGTCGAGTCACGTGCCGAATATGAAGCGCGGATCCTCGCGCCGATGTACGACGAGATTGCGCCGTTCGATCCTGCCGGCGTGCTGCGCCACGAGTGGCTCAATTCGCGTGGTGCGATTCCCAGGTTCGATCGCGACGCGATCGAGATCCGGCTCATCGACGTGCAGGAGTGTCCGCTGGCCGATTTGTCGATCGCGGCTGCCGCGATCGCCGTGATCGAGTGGCTCTACGCGGAACGATCGGCGCCGCTCGCCGAACAGCAGGCGCAGGAGACGTCAGTGCTCGCAGGCTTGCTGCGCGCAACGATCCGTGACGCCGACGACGCGATCGTCGACAACGTGGCGTACCTGCGCGCATTGGGCATCGGCGCAACACGATGCACCGCCGGCAACGCGTGGCGTGCGCTTCTCGACGCCTGCGCGCGCGACGCAACGCTCGCCGGCGTGTGGTGGCGCGCGCCGATCGACGTGATCATCGAGCACGGACCGCTGGCGCGGCGGATACTGCGCGCGACCGGCGCGTGTCCGTCACGGCGAAAGCTGCATGACGTCTACTCGACACTCTGCGACTGTCTGCGGGACGGCAGGATGTTCGCGTGACCGGCTCGCCGCCGCACGGCGCACGGAAACCCCCGCGTCGCACGAAGCGGTTGGCGTATCTCGTCACGTGCGAGCACGGCGGCAACGAAATCCCGCCGCCGTACATCGCGCTCTTTCGCACGCAGGGTGCGTTGCTCGCATCGCATCGCGGCTACGACCCGGGCGCGCTGGCGATGGCGCAGAGCCTCGCGCGTGCGCTCGATGCGCGCCTGTTGACGTCGACGATCAGCCGGCTGCTGGTTGAGCTCAATAGGTCGCCGGGGCGCCAGTTCCGCTATTCGGCAGTGATGCGCAGCGCAACGAGCGCCGTGCGCGCGGATGTCTGCCAGCGCTACTACACGCCGCACTGGACGGCGGCGGAAGCGTTCGTGCGCGATGCGGTGGCGAGCGGGCAACACGTGCTTCACGTATCGTCGCATTCGTTCACGCCTTCGCTCGATGGCGACGTGCGCCGCACGGACGTGGGCCTGCTATACGACCCTGCCCGGCCCTCCGAGCGGGGCCTGTGCATCGCCTGGCAGGCGGCGCTCACCGCCCGGATGCCGCGCTGGACGACGCGCCGCAACTATCCGTATCGCGGCACCGGCGACGGCCTCACCCGGTACCTGCGCAGTCGATTCGACGACGCTTCGTATTGCGGCATCGAGCTCGAGATCAATCAGAAGCACGTTCGCGACGACGGCGCGATCGCGCGGGATGAGCGCGAAGCCGTCGTCGTGGCGCTGTGCGACGGCCTCGCCGCTTGGGCCAGGGCCCGTTGACGCTAGGGTGGGTCGCGTAGCGTAACAGGCCCTAGCCCTTCAGGTTCGCGTTGAAGAACGCAAGCGTACGCGACCACGCGAGCTTCGCGGCTGCCTCGTCGTAGCGCGGCGTCGTATCGTTGTGGAACCCGTGCTGCGCGCCGGGATAGATGTATGCCGTGTAGCGGACCTTGTCCTTCTTCAGCGCTTCTTCCCATGCCGGCCATCCGGCGTTGATGCCCGCATCCTCGCCCGCGTAATGGATCAGCAGGGGCGCCTTGATCTTTGCCGTGTCGGCCGCGCTCGGCTGGCGGCCGTAGAACGGAGCGGCGGCGCCGAGGTCGGGAAACCGGACGGCCATCCCGTTGGCCACGCCGCCGCCGAAGCAGAAACCGACGGCGCCGATGCTGCCGTTGCATTCCGCACGGGACTTGAGGAACGGGACCGCCGCGTGAAGATCTTCCATCATCTTCTTCTGGTCGAGGCTCGCGAAAAGCTGCCGCGCCTTCTCCTCGTCGCCCGGGTAGCCGCCGACGGGCGCCAGCGCGTCGGGTGCGAACGCGACGTAATTCTCCACGGCGAGCCGCCGCGCGACATCCTCGATGTATGGATTGAGGCCGCGATTCTCGTGAATGACGACGACGCCCGGCAACTTGCGGGACGCATTCGCCGGTCGCGCAAAGTAGCCGCGCATCGTGCCGGAGCCTTCGGGTGACGGGTACGGCAGGTATTCGGCGTGGATCCGGCTGTCGGTCTTCGGCACCTGCTGCGCCAGCGCGAAATTGGGACTCAGGCTTTCGAGCATCGCGGCCGCCGTGAAACCGCCGACCGCATACTTGGCCGCACGGTCGAGGAACTCCCGGCGATTGATGACACCATGCACATAACCGTCGAACAGCTTCAGGACGTCCGGCGGATAGTCGCTCGCTTTCCTGCGCTCCATGGGGATGCTCCTATGGGGAATTGATGGCGGCCGCGAGCAGCTCGTACGAGCGATGGCGCGCGGCCGGGTCGTGCGTCCACGTGACGACGACCAGTTCTTCGAGTGCGAGACGGCCGGCGAGTTCGGTGAGTCGCGCCGCCACGGCGTCGCCGGTTCCGACGATTGCCTTGTGGCGCAGCGCCTCGATCATCGAGCGCTCGGCACTCGAGTACGGATAGCTCGCCGCGTACTCGGGCGATACGAGCGGCTTGCGAATCCCCTGCTCGAATCCGACGCGCCAGAACTCGCGCGTCTGCAACAGGCGCCTGGCTTCGGCGTCGGTATCCGCTGCGATCGCGAACACGCATATCGTTGCCTGCGGGTGCGGATGGCGGGCACTCGGCCGGTAATTGCGCCGGTACAGCGTGAGCGCTTCTTCGACACCGCGCCCTTCGCTGAAAAAATACGCGAACGCATATGGAAGGCCGAAATGCGCGGCAAGCTGAGCGCCGTAGTCCGAGCTGCCGAGAATCCAGATTTCCGGACTCGTCGGACCGGTCGGGTGCGCCTTGATCGCCGCGAACGCGTGGCCTTCGTCGAGCGGCTCGCCCGACACCCACGCTTGCAAATCGTGCACCTGCCGGGGAAACTCGTCCGCGGCATTGGCGTACGGATTGAGCGCGTAGGCGGTAAGCCGGTCGGAGCCGGGTGCGCGACCCACGCCGAGGTCGATACGCCCGGGCGCGATCGCTTCCAGTACGCGGAACTGCTCGGCGACCTTAAGCGCCGAATAGTGCGGCAGCATGACGCCGGCGCTGCCCACGCGTATGCGCGACGTCGTCGCCGCGATCGCGGCCATCAGCACCTCGGGTGCGGTGCCGACGATGCTGTCGCTGTTGTGATGCTCGGACACCCAGTAGCGGTGGTAGCCCAACGCTTCGCAATGGCGCGCGAGGTCGAGCGTCTCGCGGATCGCGACGCTCTGCGCAACATCCTCCGCAGCCGTCGACTGATCGAGCACCGACAGCCTCATGCGCCGACCTGGTGCGCCGCGGTCGTCGTCATCATCACCGGCGCGTGATCGCTCGTGCCGACATCCGCCAGCACCACGCAATCGGTGACACCGTCGGCGATCGACCGCGACGCGAGGATGTAGTCGATGCGCCAGCCGATGTTGCGCTGGCGCATGTTCCGCCACGGCGGCCACCATGTGAACAGTCGCTCGTTGTCGGGTTGCCGCGCGCGGCCGATGTCGATGAAGTGCCCGCCGAGCAGGCGGTCGAACAGCGCACGCTCCTCGGGCCGCTGGCCGATGACGCCGATCCGGCGCTCGCGCGGATGAACGTCGATATCGGCGTGCGCCACGTTGAGATCGCCGCACAGAACCACGTCGCGGCCCTGGTCGTGCAACGCGGTTGCCCATGCAGCAAGGGCGGTCAAAAAGTCGATCTTGGCCGAATAGTCCTTGCCGCCGTTCGGCACGTAGGCCGACGCGACGACGAGATTGCCGAGCGACACCTGGACGATCCGTGCCTCCATGTCGAACGCCGGATGCGTGAATTCGGGCAGCGGGTCGTGCACGTCTTTGCGGACGTGGATCGATACGCCGGAATACGCGCGCATCCCGTGCCAGTAGACGTGATAGTCGGCGTGGCTGCAGCGCGCCGGAATCTGCGCCGGCTCGGCCTTCAGTTCCTGCAGGCACACGATGTCGGGCCGGTCACGATCGAGCCACTCGCACAGTTGCGCCTCGCGCGCACGAATGCCGTTGACGTTCCACGTGGCGATCTTCATTGGCAAGTGCGGAGCCTGGACAATTCAAAAATGCGCGAAGCGGCACCGGCGCCGCCGGGACCGCTTCGTGTCGACGTCGAGCGCAATCAGCCGCGCATGCGGTTGGCCATCTTCGCCAGGGCAATCGTCAACGCCGCGCTGCCAAGCGTCCTCACGGCGTAGCCTTGGCGAACATGTCGCTCGGCGGACGGCGCAGCCGAGGGGTTCAGATATTTCTGCAGCAGGTTGCCAAGATCGAGTGACATGTTGCCTCCGGATAAAACCTCAGGTGCTGCGCCCGCGCATCAGCACACGATAGAGGACCAGCAGGATGATCGCACCGACGAATGCACGGATGAATCCGGCGGTTTCCTCGCCGCTGTAGAGGCCGAGCGCCTTCCCGCCGTAAGTCGCGATGATCGAGCCGAGAATGCCGATCCCGGCCGTGATGAAAAACCCGCCCGGATCGCGACCCGGCATGACGAACTTCGCCAGCAGTCCCACGACGAAACCGATCAGGATGGTCCAGATGATGCTCATAGGCTCCTCGATGTTGATCGGCCGCGCCGGCCGGGCCGACCTCTTCACCCAAACGCATCGTTACGGTCTATACCACGCGGGGAACTGCTGCTTCAGCGCCTGTAGTTTCGGCAGGTCGTTGTAGACGATGTAAGGCTGGTTCGGGTGCAGCGCCAGATAATTCTGGTGGTAGTCCTCGGCCGGGTAGAACTTGTCGAGTGCAGCAACTTCGGTGACGATCGGCTTGCCGAACGCTTTGGCGGCTTCGAGCTGCGCGATGTAGCGCTGCGCGAGTTCCTTCTGCTGCGGATCGGCGTAAAAGATCGCGGACCGGTATTGCGTCCCTACATCGGGTCCCTGGCGATCTTTCTCCGTCGGGTCGTGCGCGACGGAGAAGAACACCTTCATCAGATCGGTATACGTGACCTGGGCCGGGTCGTACGTCACCTTCACCGCCTCGGCGTGGCCCGTCGTGCCTGTGCCGACGAGCATGTACTTGGCCGTTCCCGCGCTGCCGCCGGAATACCCGGAAACGACGTTCTTCACACCCTTGACGTGCTTGAACACGGCGTCGACGCCCCAGAAGCAGCCGCCGGCGAAAACGGCGGTGGCTTCGCCGGGCGCCGTCGCCTTGGGCGGCGCATTGGCGAAATCGGGTACGGCGGCACGGACGACGCCGGCCAGGGCCAGAAGGACGATTGCGAGAGAAGCGGTGCCGCGCATGACAGTCTCCGGAGTTGGTTCGGTGTGCATTAGTGCGACCGGCCACCCGAAACCTTACGACGGCTACATTGGACGCAAGTTCCAGTCGACGCTCGCAGGCCGGCCGGCAACGTGCAGTGACGCCGTCGCCGGCGGCGATTCCGCGATGACAGCGCCGCCGCGAATCACGGCAAGGCGCGCGGCGCGCAGCCTGATCGCTTCGATCGGGTCGCGCGCCTGCAGCAGCACGCAATCCGCCCGACAGCCCGGCGCAATGCCGTAGCCATCGAGGTGCATGATTTGCGCAGGGCCCGTCGTGACGGCGTCGAATGCGGCACGCATGCCGGCGGCGCTGGTCATCTGAGCGACGTGCAGGCCCATCGACGCGACTTCGAGCATGTCGCCGCTGCCGAGCGCATACCAAGGATCCATCACGCAGTCGTGACCGAAGGCGACCGTGACACCGGCGGCGATGAGCTCCGGCACGCGCGTCATGCCGCGCCGTTTCGGATACGTGTCGTGCCGTCCCTGGATCGTGATGTTGATCAGCGGGTTGGCCACCGCGCTTACCTGCGCCTCGCGGATCAGCGGAATCAGTTTCGACACATAATAGTTGTCCATCGAATGCATCGACGTCAGGTGCGAGCCGGTGACGCGGCCCTGCAATCCGAGCCGCTGAGTCCAGTACGCGAGCGTTTCGATGTGTCGCGACAGCGGGTCGTCGGTCTCGTCACAATGCATGTCGACGAGTCGCCCGTCGTCGGCCGCGATTTCGCAGAGCACGCGCACGCTTTCGGCGCCGTCCGCCATCGTGCGCTCGAAATGCGGAATGCCGCCGACGACGTCGACGCCTTGCGAGAGCGCGCGGCGCAGGTTGGCGAGCGTGCCCGGCGTACGCAGCAGCCCGTCCTGCGGAAACGCGACGAGCTGCAGGTCGAGATAGGGCTTTACGCGCTCGCGTACGTCGAGCAGCGCCTCGACGGCCAGCAACCGCGAGTCGCACACGTCGACATGCGACCGGATGGCCAGCAGACCTTTCGCGACGGCCCAGTCGCAATAGGCGAGCGCGCGCTCGACGATCGCATCCTGCACGAGCGTCGGCTTCAGCTCGCCCCACAAGGCGATGCCTTCGAGCAGCGTGCCACTCTCGTTGACGCGCGGCATGCCGTAGGTCAGCGTCGAGTCCATGTGGAAATGCGCATCGACGAACGGGGGCGACAACAGGCAGCCGGCACCGTCGAGCGTGCGCGTCGCTTGCGCGTCGAGCGCCGGGCCCACGGCGACGATGCGTCCGGCGCCCATCAGCACGTCCTGTCCGGAGCGCCCGTCGCAGAGGCTGACGTTGCGGATGATCAGGTCGTGCATTCGGCCCCGCGCTGCGGGTCGAGCCCGCGCACGCCTGCGATCATTTGGTCCCGAAGATGCGATCGCCTGCGTCGCCGAGGCCCGGCAGGATGTAGCCGTGGTCGTCGAGCTGGCGGTCGATCGCGCCGGTGAAGATCGGCACGTCCGGATGCGCGTCCTGGAACGTGCGGATGCCTTCGGGGCATGCGACGAGACAGACCATCCGGATCGACCGCGGCCGCGTTTCTTTCAGCCGCTCGACGGCCGCGACAGCCGAGTTCCCGGTCGCGAGCATCGGATCGAGCACGATCGCATCGCGCTCCTGCATGCCGCTCGGCAGCTTGAAATAATATTCGACGGCGACGAGCGAGCGGGGATCGCGGTAGAGGCCGATGTGCCCGACGCGCGCGCCCGGAACGACGTTCAGGAATCCGTCGAGCAGACCGGTGCCGGCGCGAAGAATCGGCACGAACACGAGCTTCTTTCCGTCGATCAGCTTCGAGCGCATCGTCTCGAGCGGCGTCTCGATCTCGACTTCGTGCATCGGCATGTCGCGCGTCACTTCGTACGCCATCAACAGGCCGATCTCGTTGAGCAGCCGGCGGAAGTTCGTCGTACTGGTTTCCTTGCGGCGCATCAGCGTGAGCTTGTGCTGGATCAGCGGATGATCGAGCACCTTGACTTCAGCGGCCATCGATTCCCCTCGTTCGAACCGGAGGCAGAACCTTACACCAGTCCCCGCCGGAAACGCTGCGTCAGAACACCGTGCCGTCGGAGCGCACGGTGAGCGGTGGATTGCCGCGTCGAAGCTGATTGGCGAACTCGCGTCCCGCGGCCCACGTGCCGCCTTCGAGCACGCACGCAAGCGGCAGTTGCGGCAGCGCGAGTTCCGCACGAACGGCCTCGGCCAATTCGTCGACGAGGTTCACCGTCAGCGCGCGCCATTCGACGATGATCTCGCTGCCGACGTCCCAGACCGTCGAGCGGTCGGCATCGTTGACGAGATTCAGCACGCCCGTGTCGATCAGCAGGCCGCCGTTCCGGTACTCCGGCAGTGCGGTCAGCGCGTCGCGGTCGATGACCGTGTAACCGGCCCATTCGAATGGCTCGAACAACGAATAGGCGAGCCACTGCGACAGCTTGTGGAACGGAACAAGGCCTGCGGTAGGACCGCTGCCGCCCGCGTGGGGATGGCGCCAGACGTCGCCGTGGATGCGCATGTCGCCGGCGTCGCCGTGTGCCGGCGTCACGCGCCAGATCGGGCCGAAGCCTTCGAGAACGGCACGCAGGATCGCAGGCGCCGAAAGCGTCCGGTCGCGGAGCAGCGGATCGAACAGCGCGCAGGGACGCGAAATCAGCCCGAAGCGATCGGGCCGCGTTTCGAGAACGTCGCCGAGCCGTCGCAGCAGCGCCGTGCGTCCTTCGAGGCCAACCATCGGATTGTCGGCACTCACCTGGAACCAGCGGCCGATTGTCGCGGCATCGATGTCGGTTAGCGCCGCGGCGTCGACACGCATCGGCTCGCCCGGCGATGCCGAAAAAGCTCCGGCGAGAAACGCACAGATCGTCGCGACACCGAGGCCCTCCGAGCGCCGGTAATCGTCGATCGTTCCCGGCTCGCGATAACGCCACGAAGACCCGGCACCCGCATCCAGCAACACGCTGATCACGGCCAGATCGAGGTGCGCACGCAACCGATCGGCATCGGTGCCGTTCTTCAACCGGCGATCGAGCTCGCCCTTGCGGTCGACACGCCCCGCGGCGAAATGCCGCCAGCGACTGTGATAGGGAATGTCGAGATTGCGGTAACGACGGCGCGTGACGTCCGCGACGGAGCGCGCGGCAGCCTGCAGCTTCGTGCGGTCGATGCGGAAATGGTTCGAGTGTCCGGATTCGACTGCGCGCGTTATGTTGGCGCAGCGCTCGCGGATCGCGCGCGTCGACAGCAACTCCGCCACCGGAAGCGGTGCGACACTCAGCATCACAGCGACCGTCCCTTCGTCGCGATCAGATGCTCGGCGTCGGGTATGTCGCCGTCGGTGAAATAGCCGGCGGCCTTCTTCGCATCGATCTCGACGCGCGCGTCCGCGGGCACGAGCCCTTCGGGAATCTTGACGCGCGCACCCACTTCGATGCCCGAGCCGACGATCGCGTCGTATTTCATGTTGCTCATCGACACCAGGCGGTGGATCCTGCGCACGCCGAGCCAGTGCAGGACGTCCGGCATCAGCTCCTGGAAGCGCATGTCCTGCACGCCGGCCACGCATTCGGTGCGCAGGAAATAGTTGGTGGCGCTGTCGCCGCCGAGCTGGCGCTTGCGCGCGTTGTAGACGAGGAACTTCGTGACCTCGCCGAGCGCACGGCCTTCCTTGCGGCAATACACGACGAGCCCGACGCCGCCGGCCTGCGCGCCGCGTATGCACTCTTCTATCGCGTGCGTCAGATACGGCCGGCACGTGCAGATGTCCGACCCGAACACGTCCGAGCCGTTGCATTCGTCGTGCACGCGCGCGGTGAGCGTGACGTCGGGATTCGCGAGATCGCGCGGGTCGCCGAACACGTAGACCGTTTGCCCGCCCACCGGCGGCAGCAGGACCTCCAGGTCGCCCCGCGTGACGAGTTCCGGATACATGCCGCCCGTTTCCTCGAACAGCGCACGCCGCAGATCGGCCTCCGAAACCTTGAACCGCCGCGCAACGCCCGGCAGCCACCACACCGGCTCGATCGCCGCCTTGGTGACGACGGCCGAACCGTTAGCCAGCAGGAACTTGCCGTCGGCCGCGAGCCGACCAGCGGCGATCGCCTCGCGGATCTCGGGGAGGTCGATGTGTGCCTTGGTGACGGCAATCGTCGGCCGGATGTCGTAACCGTCACCGAGAAACGCCTTGTAGACGTCAGCGACGACGGCGCCCCACGGATCCATCGACACGATGCGGTCGGCGTCTGACCACTGCGGATGCGGACCGACCAGGTCGGTCGGCGACGTGTTCGTCAGGTCGGGCCGGTGGCCGCGAGTGAGCGACTTGGCGGCGACGGCCAGCGCACGATAGACGCCGTAGCTGCCGCTATGGGAGCCGATGACGTTGCGCTGGTTGCGATGGGTCGTCGTGCCGATCACCGGGCCGCGCTGCGCTGCATCGGCCGCACCCCAGCGGATCGGCGGCGCGCAGCCGACGCCATCGATCGGATGGTGCGATGTCAGTCGAATGTGTTTGGCCGGGGCCGGCAGGTCGATACCCATCAGATTGCTCCGCGTAACGCTCGAATATACGCCTATGCCCATGGAGGGCTCGCAAGGGTTATGCCAGAGAAATCAACGGTGTTCAGAGGATAGTGCGCGTCAGCGCTCGCCTTTGCGCCACGGTCTCATCAGCGCCTGCGGCGATGTGGCGCGGCGTGCAACGATCACGAGTGCTGCGATCGACAGCAGATACGGTGCCATCAGGTACAGCTGATACGGAATTCCACCGGCCTGCTGCTGCAGGCGCAACTGAAGGGCGTCGAAGAACGCGAACAGCAATGCGCCGGCGAGCGCCTTGCCGGGCCGCCATCCGGCGAACACGACGAGCGCGATGCAGATCCAGCCACGGCCGTTGACCATGTTGAAATAGAAGGCGTTGAAAGCCGACAGCGTCAGGAATGCGCCTGCAACGCCCATCAGCGCCGATCCAGCCACGACGGCGCCGGTGCGCAACCGGACGACGTCGATACCCTGGCCTTCCACCGCCGCCGGATTCTCGCCGACCATCCGCAGCGCGAGCCCAAGCGGCGTCCGATACAGGATCCAGCCGATGACGGGTACGGCAAGCAGCGCGGCCCACGTCAACGCGGTTTGCGACGCGAGCACCGGAATCGGAATGCCCGACAATTCGGCGAAAGGCTGGATCGTCGGCGGCGACGAGACGTTCGGGAAAATGACTCGGTACGCGTAGTAGGACGCGCTCGTTGCGAACAGCGTGATGCCGAGTCCCGCCACGTGCTGCGATAGTGCGAGCGACACGGTCAGGAATGCGTGCAGGAGCCCGAACGCCGCGCCGGCCAGCGCGGCCGCAAACACACCGGTCCACAGGCTCGCGCCCTGGTAAACCGCGAGCCAGCCGGCGAACGCGCCGGCAACCATGATCCCTTCGATGCCGAGGTTGAGGACGCCGGCACGCTCGCACAGCAGCGCGCCGAGCGTGCCGAAGATCAGCGGCGTGGCGATCCGCAGCACCGCCGCCCAGAAGTCGGCGTTCGCGAACAACGCGACGACGTCGACACCGGTCACGTGACGATACCCTCGATCCCGGCACTCATGTCCATCGCAACCGGTAGCGTGCGAACAGCGTCGCCACGAGCATCGACACCAGCGACACCGCGACGATGACGTCCGCAATGTAGGTCGGCACCGCAACGCCGCGGCTCATGCTGTCGGCGCCGACGAGCACGCCGGCGATGAAGATCGCCGCCACGAGCACGCCGACCGGATTCAGACCGGCGAGCATCGCGATGACGATGCCGCTGTAGCCGTAGCCCGGCGACATGTCGAGCGTCACGTAGCCGGTACGCCCCGCGACTTCGATCGCACCGGCGAACCCGGCGAGGCCGCCCGAGATCAGCGCGACGATCGTCATCGTTCGTGCGACCGGAACGCCGACGAACGCTGCGGCGCGCGCGCTCGCGCCCACAGCGCGCGCCTCGAAGCCGAAGGTCGTTGCCCTCATCACGAACGCCAGCGCCATGGCGAGGCCGATCGCGTAGACGATGCCGGTGTGCACTCGCGTGCGCGGAATGAGCTTGTCGAGTTGCAAGTCGTCCGGCAACGCGACGCTTTGCGGCCACCCGAGCGCCGTCGGATCCTTCATCGGCCCGTCGAGCATCAGCGACACGAACAGCAGCACGATGAAGTTCAGCAGCAGCGTCGTCACGACTTCGTCCACGCCAAGGCGCGTTCGCAACAGCGTCGGGATCAGCAGCAACAGCGCGCCGGTCAGCACGGCAGCGCCGAGCATCGCCGGAAACAGCACAGCCGGCGGCAGATCGAACCCGGTTCCACCGTGCAAACCGCCGACGGCGACGGCGGCAAGCGCACCGGCATAAAGCTGGCCCTCGGCGCCGATGTTCCACAACCGCGCGCGAAATGCGACGGCCGCCGAAAGACCAGTCAACATCAGCGGCGTCGCGCGCGTCAGCGTCTCGCTCCATGCGAAACGCGAGCCGAATCCGCCGTCGAACATCAGTGCATAGGTTTCGCCGATCGGCGCGCCCGCCCACGCGACCAGCAGCATGGTCACGCCAAGCGTGAACGCGATCGCTGCGAACGGCGCGACGACCAGTGCCGTCCGCGACAACGACGGGCGCGCTTCAAGCCGCATGAGACCCGCCGGGCCGTCCCAAGGGTCGAATTCCGCCCCCGCGGGGGCAGCGCAGCGGCGAAGCCGCAAGCGTGGGGGGATCCGACACCCGCGGGGAGATCATCCCGCCGCCTCCGCGGGCGACGGTGTGCCGGCCATCGCGAGCCCGATCGCGGCCCGCGTCCATGTCGCGGCCGGCCGCGCCTCCGTCAGGCGCCCGGCGTGAATCACGGCGACACGGTCGGCGACGGCGAGGATTTCGTCGAGGTCGTCGGAGATCAGCAACACGGCGGCCCCGCGCGCCGATGCGTCGAGCAGCGCCTGATGCACGTACGCGACGGCACCCACGTCCAGGCCCCACGTCGGCTGGCTCGCGACGATCAGCGCCGGCGCGAAGTCGTCGCCCTGCGCAAAGCCGCCGGTCAGCGCTCGGCCGAGGATCAGCTTCTGCAGGTTGCCGCCGGACAATGCGCGCGCTGGCGCGTCGAGTCCCGCACCGCGGACATCGAAGCGATCGGTCAACGCGCGCGCGTACTTTCGCGCGGCCGAGCGGCGCAGCAGCCCTGCGCTCGCGAACGGCTTTCGATACCGCTCGGCAATCGCGTTCTCCCAGACGGCGAAGTCGCCGACCACACCCACCGCATGCCGATCGGCAGGGATTCGCGCCACGCCGGCAGCGATCCATGCGCCGGGTTCGGCCGGTAGCGGAATTCCTGCGACCGACACCGTTCCGGCGGCGGCCGAACGCAGGCCCGACAGCAGTTCGGCGAGCGCCTCCTGTCCGTTGCCCGACACACCGGCGATGCCGACGATCTCGCCGGCGCGCACAGCCAGCGAAACGTCGTCGAGCACGCCTGCGCCATCGGCATCGCCAACCGATACGCGGGTCAGCGCGCACACCGTTTCGCCGCGCCGATGCTCGCGGGCCACCGGCTTTCGCACGCTGCGACCGACCATCAATTCGGCGAGTGCAGTGCGATCGGCCGTGGCCGAATCGAGCGTCGCGACGAGCTTGCCTGCGCGCAACACGGCGATCCGGTCGGACACGCGCAGCACCTCGGTCAGCTTGTGGCTGATGAAAACGATCGACAATCCTTCGGCGACCAGGCGCGCGAGCGTGGCGAACAGCGCCGCTGCCTCCTGCGGCGTCAGCACCGACGTCGGCTCGTCGAGGATCAGGATCCGCGCGTCGCGGTAGAGTGCCTTCAGGATCTCGACGCGTTGCCGCTCGCCGACGGACAGCGAACCGACACGCGCGGCTGGATCCACGCGCAATCCGAACCGTTCCGCAGTCGCGAGCAGCCGCGCACGAGGCCCGGCGCGATCGGCGGCGAGCGACCACAGCGGCTGCGTGCCGAGCACGATGTTGTCCTGCACCGACAGGTTGTCGGCAAGCGTGAAATGCTGGTGAACCATGCCGATGCCGGCCGCGAGTGCCGCGGCCGGGTCGCCGGGTGCCAACGGCTTGCCGAACACCTCGATCGTTCCCGCGTCGGCAACGTAATGGCCGAACAGGATCGATACGAGCGTGGACTTTCCGGCGCCGTTCTCGCCGAGCAGCGCGAGCACTTCACCGCCGGCGAGCGTCAGCGAGATCGAATCGTTGGCAACGAGGTCGCCGAAGCGCTTGGTGATGCCGGCGAGGCGAAGCGCCGGCGGAGTGCGGTCGTTCATTGCCGGACGGCCGGCCCGACAACGGCCGTGGCGGCGGCCCGTCGCCGGGAGCGCCGACCGCCGGCCGTGGCCGTCATTTCGTCGTCGACTTGGGCTCCGTCTCGACGACGGCAACCTTCAGCTTGCCGTCGAGGATCTCCTTCTCCTTCGCCTTGACCTTCGCCTGCAGATCGGCCGGCACCTTCGTCGCGAACGTGCCGAGCGGCGCGAGTTCCGACCCTTTGTTCTTCATCAGCGAGTACTGGCCATAGTCCTCCGCCTTGAAGCCGTTCGACTTGACGGCGGCGATGGCGCGATCGATCGTCGGTTCCATGTTCCAGAGGGCGGACGCTACGACGGTGTTCGGATAGTCCTTCTGCGTGTCGATGACGTTGCCGATCGCGAGCTTGCCGCGTTCCTTCGCAGCGTCGGACACGCCGAACCGCTCGGCGTACAGCACGTCGGCGCCTTTCTCGATCATCGCGAACGCGGCCTCTTTCGCCTTCGGCGGATCGAACCACGAGCCGATGAACGTCACGGTGAACTGCACGTTCGGATTCACGTCGCGCGCGCCCGCCATGAACGCATGCATCAGCCGGTTCACTTCCGGAATCGGGTACCCGCCGACCATGCCGATGCGATTCGTCTTCGTCATCCCGCCCGCGATCATGCCCGTCAGGTACGCCGGCTCCTGGATGTAGTTGTCGAACACCGCGAAATTCGGCGCCTGGGGCTTACCCGACGATCCCATCAGGAATGCCGTCTTCGGGTAATCCTTGGCGACCTTGCGCGCGGCGGCTTCGACGGCGAACGATTCACCGACGATCAGCTGGTTGCCCTTCTCCGCGAATTCGCGCATCACGCGCTCGTAGTCGGCGTTGGCGACCTTCTCCGAGAACACATACTCGATCTCGCCGCGGCCCTTCGCATCGTTCAATGCCTTGTGAATGCGCGACACCCACTGCTGCTCGACGGGCACCGTGTAGACGGCAGCGACCTTGAGTTTCCCCTGCGCCAGCGCGACGGACGCGCCGCCGGCGAGCGAGATGCCGACGATCGCTGCCGCGAGCGTCAGCCAGTTGCGACGTGTATGCATCGAGATTCTTCTCCCTTGAATGGACTGTGTTACCCGATCGCGCCGCGAGCAGCTCGCGACGGGGCGCGACATCTGTGGCTCGCGCGGGCGCGCGAGCGACGCTGCAATCCTACAGCAGGTTCGGATGCGCCGTTACGCGGCGCGCGGGATCAGATGCAGCCGGCTCGAGCGCGGAACGCCCGCGAGGAGGTATTCCATCTGGTCGGCGAGGATGCGCCGATTGCGCAGAATGAAATGCTCGTGGCGATTCGGCACGTACGGCACGTAAAGCAGCGGCATGTTCGCCTGCTCCGGCGCGCGGTTGCCCTTGCGCGTGTTGCACGGACGGCATGCAGTGACCGAATTCATCCATGTGTCGCGGCCGCCGCGCGACGCCGGCGTGATGTGGTCGCGCGAAAGATCGCGATAGAGGAACCTGCCGCCGCAATACGCGCATACCTGCCGATCGCGCGCGAACAACATCGGGTTCGTCAGGCCCGGCGTGTGCGACAGCGGACGCCCGGCGCTGCCCTTGATCGCAAGGATCGATTTCGTCGCCAGACGAGAACGGGAGCCGTCGCGCTGCCAGCCGCCGCGGAATTCCCGAACGACGGCGCCGAGCGACCACGCGACCGTCTGCTTCGCGTGATACGTGATCGCCTCCTCCAGCTCCACCCATGCCTGGGGGAGTCCGGCCATGTCGACGGTCAGGACGAGCGGGTCCATTCGCCGATTGTAGCCAAACGCGACGCGCCCCGCATCGCCCGCGCATCAGCCTTTGACGCAGAGCACCTGTTTCAGCGTGTGGACGACATCGACCAGGTCGAGCTGCGCAGCCATCACCGCGTCGATATCCTTGTATGCCGCCGGCAGCTCGTCCACCACCGCGGCGTCCTTGCGGCACTCCACGCCCGCGGTCTGTGCGACCAGATCGGCGCTGGTAAATCGCCGACGCGCCTCGGCGCGCGACATCCGTCGCCCGGCCCCATGGCTGCAGGATTGATAGGACGCGGCGTTGCCCTTGCCCCTTACGATGAACGAGCGCGCCCCCATGCTTCCGGGGATGATGCCGAGCTCGTTGCGGCGGGCGGAGACGGCGCCTTTGCGGGTGATCCACATCCGACGCCCGAAGTGTTCCTCGATGTCGGCGTAGTTGTGATGGCAGTTGACGGCCGATTCGGCCACGCCGATTGGCCGCGCAAAGAAATGCGCGAGCGCTTCGAGCACGACGAACAGCATGAGGTCGCGGTTCAGTGCCGCGTAATCCTGCGCCCACCGCAGTCCGCCCACGTAACGGTCGAATTCGACGCTCCCTTCAGTCAGCCACGCGAGGTCGCGGTCGGGCAGGTGGACGTGGTCGCGCTCGGCGAGCCGCCTCGCGGTGGCGATCGCCGCTTCGCCGATCCGGTTGCCGATGTTGCGGCTTCCCGAATGCAGCATCACCCAGACGCGATCGATCTCGTCGAGACAGAGCTCGATGAAATGATTGCCGCCGCCCAACGTACCCAGCTGGTTCCAGACGCGCGCGTTGTCCAACCGGCCGAGGTCTTGTAAGGCATCGAGCGTCTGGTAGCGATCGGAGAGCGCGTGCATCCGCATGCGCAGCGTTCCCGCCCGGTCACCTGCATCGGTTTCGAGAAGGGGCCGCGCGTGGGCGTCGAACCCGACCGGAACGTCGTGTTCGATCCGCGAACGGATCTTCGCCAGCGATTGCGGAAGCTCGTTCGCCGTCAACGTCGTTCTCATGGCAACCATGCCGCAACCGATGTCGACGCCGACGGCTGCCGGAATGATGGCGCCCGTCGTGGCGATCACGCTACCGACGGTCGCGCCCTTCCCGACATGGACGTCCGGCATGATCGCGACGGGTCCGCCCAGGATCGGCAGTCCGGCGAGATTCGCGATCTGCGCGCGTGCCGCCTCCTCGACCGGGACGCCGCCGGTCCACAGCCGTACGTTGTCGATGCTGGCAGTCAGCGTCGTTTCCACGGCAACAAGTTTGGTCCATCCTCAAGCAAGCGCAAGTCCGTTCGGCGCGCTTGCCATCGATGAATATCGTCACGGCCCCGGCGAGAGTCTCTCGCCGGGGCGCCGCGACTGCTGACCGCAGCGACGCGATTGCCGCTGCGGCGGCGATCCCCCATTGCGGGTTAGGCGTGCCGCGCACAGCACGCGAAATCGCCGGTTCCTCTTCGCTTGCGCGACGAGATCAGGTGCTGGCCACTCGCGCGGCCAGCATTGCAAGCACGTACCGCCACGCCCGCGCGGGACGATGCAGCGTCGCGCGTGTGCGCTCGGCGCTCGCCAGGCGAACGACGATGCCTTCCGGTGAGCGCCAGTACGTGCCGATACGCGGCGTATCGACAAGGTGGTAGTCGCGTAGCCCATACGGCCGCCGGTAACTTCCAGGTTCGTTTGCCATCGGTTGCCTCGTTCGGTTGTCGTGGGCGACCGGGCAACAAAAAGCCCGGCCGCTTGGGATTCGCGCACCGGGCCCGAGGCTGGAGACGACGGTCGTTCAGCCGACGTCGCTCCCCGCAGGAGCCCGTGCGTGCATTGCGTTGCGTTTCATCGAAGGGTCCGGCATAGGCTCTGTTCTCCTGTCACGTCGTCCGCGCGGAAGGCGCGCGCTCGCCACGGCTCGTCTCACGGCCGGCGGCGGAATCGGAAGGAGGTTTGAAGACCTTTCGACAGTGCCACCGGCCACCCGGCGGACGTCGTCCGGTCGGGAAAAACTAGGGCGTCGCGCAACCGCCGATAAAGGCGGTATGAGCCGGGGATCGCTGGCCGACGCTGATCGCACCACGCATGCATCCGCCACGGACGCGAAGGTCCGGTGCGAAGCAAACAGCAGTGTGCGAAGCGATCGTCATTGGGTCAGCGTTCCTGCGCAAGCGCGCGACGTCGGGAAGGTTCAATGTTACCGGCGTCGGATTTTCGGCGCAACCGTCGCGGCGATTTTCGCAGTACGCGCCGTGCACAAATGCAACAGCGCGCACGCTCATTCGCCGCGGCGTGCGCCGCTGTCGCGTTCGAACAGATGGCATTCCGCGAACGCCACGTGCACGTTGTCGCCTTCGCGTACATCGGGGCGCTGATCCGTTCGCAGCTTGACGATCTGCCCGCCGACGTCGAGATCGACGATCGTCGTGTCGCCGAGATCCTCGATCAGGTACACGCGCGCCGGAATGCCGGTCGGTGCGATGCGCAGCGCCGCCGGCCGCACGCCGAGCGTCACCAAACCATCGGCGCCGAGCGGCCGATTGAGGCGCAGGTCGGCGCCGACGACACGCAGCGCGCCGGCGCGTACCTCCGCCGGCAACAAGTTCATCGGCGGGCTGCCGATGAACCCGGCGACGACCGCGGACGCGGGCTTCGCGAAAATGTCCTGCGGCCTGCCAACCTGCGCGACGCGCCCTTCCATGAACACGGCGACGCGATCCGCGATCGTCATCGCCTCTTCCTGGTCGTGCGTGACATAGACGGTCGTGACGCCCAGCGCGCGCTGCAGCTTGCGCAACTCGACGCGGGTTTCCAGACGCAGTTGTGCGTCGAGATTCGACAGTGGCTCATCGAGCAGGAAGAGCCGCGGCTTGCGGACGATCGCGCGAGCGAGCGCGCACCGCTGCTGCTGTCCACCGGAGAGCTGACCGGGCCGGCGCGCGAGCAGGTGGTCGATGTGGACCAGCGCAGCCGCCTCGCGCACCGCGCGATCGGCATCCACGGCTGGGGTCGCAACCATCCGCAACGGAAAGGCGATGTTGTCGTACACCGTCATGTGCGGATAGAGCGCATAGCTCTGGAACACCATTGCCACGTCGCGCTCGCCCGGCTCACGGTCGGTGACGTCGCTGCCATCGAGCAGCACGCGCCCGCTGGAGAGCGGCTCGAGGCCGGCGAGGATGCGCAGCGTCGTCGTCTTGCCAGATCCCGAGGGCCCGAGCAGTGCGAAGAATTCGCCCGGCTCGATATCGAGATCGACGCCGTGCAGCGCGGTGACCGTGCCGTGCCGCTTGACGATGCCGCGGAGGCTGACGCGACCGGCGTCGCCGGGTGCGCCGCCAGCGCTCATGTCCGGCCCCCGCCCTTCACGGCGCCGACGGTCAGGCCCTTGACGATGTGCCGCTGCGCGAGCAGACCGAGCAGGATGACCGGTGCCATCGCCAGCATCGCGCCGGCGGCGAGCTTGGCCCACAGCGTCTGCTCCACCGAGATGAAATTGAACATCGCCACCGTTACCGGACGTACCCGATTGCCGCCGAGCACGACGGCGAACAGGAATTCGTTCCATGCGTTGAGGAATACGAAGATCGTCGTGACGGCGATGCCGCCGCGCACCTGCGGCAGGATCACGTACCACAGCGCACGCAACCGGCCCGCTCGATCGAGCAGCGCGGCCTCTTCCATCTCACGCGGGATGTCCTCGAAGTACGAGACCATCAGCCAGATCGCGAACGGCAGCGAGAAGGTCAGGTAGATGACGATCAGCCCGCCGTACGTGTCGAGCCCGCCGATTTTCTGCAGCATGAGGTAGTAAGGGATGATCAGTCCCACTGGCGGCAGCATCTGCGTGGCGAGCACGTAGAAGCCCGATGCGCGCTTCCCCGGCAGATCGAGGCGCGCGAGTGCATAGGCGGCGGGCACGGCGAAGAGCAGTGTCAGCAGCGTCGACACGCCGGCCACGATCGTGCTCGACAGCAGGTTGGGCAGCAGGCTCGCCGACCCGAACATCACGTCGCGATAGTTGGAGAGCGTCGGCTCGAAGATCACCGTCGGCGGATACGCGAGCACGTCGCGTTCGGTCTTGAACGACGTCAGCAGCGCCCAGAGGACCGGAAACGCCCACACGGCGAGCAGCAGCGCGGCAACCGCTACGAGCAGCGCGGTGCGCAAGCGGCGCGCGCTTACCGGATTCGACGCGCTCATCGCTTCGTTCGCACGCGGAACATCACGAACGACACGGCGAGCGTGATCGCGAGCAGCACCATCGCGAGCGCCGCGCCGTAGCCGAGGTTCAACTCGGAGAACGACGTCCGGTACGCATACAGGTTGAGAATCTCCGTCGCCGTGCCGGGACCGCCGCCCGTGGCTGCGAAGATGGCGGCGAATGCGGACAGCGCGACCATCGTCCGCATGATGACGACGATGACGATTGCCGGGCGAATCAGCGGCAGCGTGATGTGGCGGAACCGCTGCCATGCGCTCGCCCGGTCGATGCGCGCCGCTTCGAATACGTCAGGCGGCAACGACGACAGGCTCGCGAGCAGCACGAGGAACGCGAATGGCGTCCATTGCCACGTGTGGATCGCGATCACCGAGATCAGGGCGAGTTGCGGATCGCCGAGCCAGTTGTGGCTGCCGAGGCCGAGCGAGCGCGTGACGACGTCGACGAGGCCGACGTCAGGCGACAGCACGAGCGTGCGCCAGAACAATCCGACGACGACGGGCGCCAGCACGATAGGCAGTATCGCCGCGATCCGCAGCGCCGCCTGCCCGCGCGGGATGCGCAGCACGAGCAGCGCGAGCGAGAGTCCGAGCGCCACCTGCAGCACGACGGTGCTCGCCGTGTAGGCCAGCGTCAGCCACAGCGAGTTCCAGAAGCGGGGATCCCCGCCCATCTTGACGTAATTGTCGACGCCGGCGAATCCGCTCAGGAAGGGCATCGACAGATCGATGCGCATCAGGCTCGTCCAGGCGAGATAGACGAGCGGCACGGTCGTGCTGACGGCCAGCGCGATCAGCGCCGGCGCGAACAGCAGCAGCGCGAAGCGGCGTTCGCGCCTACCGGACTCCGAGCGGATCGCGGAGCCGGTCACCGCCATCGGCCGCATGCCTGCCGCGCGGTCGCCGGCTCCATCGATGCGTCAGCCTTTGACGATCTGGTCGATGCGCGCCTGCGCCTCGTCGAGCGCTTCCTTCGACTTCTTCTGGCCGACGAGCGCCGTCTGTACGGC
>Ga0207706_10000849_pt1 | contig 31433 bp, 27 predicted proteins | sample KBSC53metaG_FD_184318 | JGI IMG/M metagenome (GOLD analysis project Ga0207706, IMG submission 184318) | Corn rhizosphere microbial communities from Kellogg Biological Station, Michigan, USA - KBS C5-3 metaG (SPAdes) (version 2) | ecosystem: Host-associated > Plants > Roots > Rhizosphere > Soil ... | reverse complement strand
TCCAGGCGGTCGTCCTGCCCCACCACCGCGGTGGCCAGCAGCGTCATCGCGCGCCCCTGCGGGAGGAAGCGCCGCCGCTTGTACGCCACCTCGCGCCCGTCGTCCAGGCGCAGGATGGCGGTCTCCAGGTCGTAGTACCGGCTGGTGTGGTCGAACATCCGCTTCCTCCCGGTCAGAAGAGCTTCACGTTGCCGCCCGCCACCGCGCCCAGGTTCCCCACGCTCCCGATCACCGCCATCGCCTCCTTGGCGATCTGGTGCACCACGAAGAGCGAGTAGCCGGGGTTGGTGAGCTCCAGGTCGTTGTAGCTGAGCACCCGCAGCCCCAGCGACGCGCGGGCGCGGATCGGGTTGAGCCCGGGGTCGTACGCCTCTTCGGTGATGCTGAGCTCGGTGAGGCGCACCGGGAGGACGCGCTTGAGCCCCCACACCAGCAGGGTGAGCGGCCCCACCGGGGGGAGGATCTCGAGGGTGCCCAGCGCCAGCAGCGCGGTGTTGGCGATCACCAGCGCGCTCTTGGGATAGACCAGCATCTCCAGCGCGGCGAGCTGCGGGTGGATCCCCAGCGAGGCGGTGAGCCCGTCGCCCTCGGCCAGCTTGTCGGTGGCGTCGATCTCGATCTCGAGCTTGATGGTCTCCACCGGCGCGCCGCGCAGGCGCATGGCCTCGGAGCGCGCCCCCCCGTCGCCGGCGGCCTGCGCCTGCACGGTGCGGGTCAGGGTGTCGGGGTTGTACTGGAACACCACCACGCTGGCCACCGGGTTCAGCGGGTCGATCCCCACCAGGGCGCCCTTCAGGACGCGTGGCGAACCGGGAAAGTCGTCGGGCATGGGCGGGTCTCGCGCCTCGGGTCAGAAGGTCCGTTCCCGCACCAGCGTCTCGGCGCCGGGGCGCCACACCCACTCCTCCAGCACGCGGCCGGGCTCCATCCATCCCCGCCGCCAGGGAACCTGCTCCGCGATCCACCGTTCGTACGCCGCGAGGTCGCCCGGCGCGATCCCGTACAGGTTCACGGGATCCAGGAAGAGGAGCTCGCCCTCTTCGAGCTCCACCGCGGCGCACGCCGCCAGGCCGCGCTCCGCCAGCGTGGCCGGGTCGCCCACCAGCCGCAGCGCCGTGACCGCGCGGGGAGCGTCGGGGTGGCGCAGGCGGAGCCGCCCCACCGCGCAGGCGGCGAAGGTCTCGCCCCCGGCCGCCGCGCGCGGCTCCACCGCCTCCGTCACCGCCAGGCCGAGCCACGAGTACTCCTCCACCGACGAGAAGCGGAGGAGGCGGCCCGTGCCGTGGAAGGCCAGGTACAGCTCCATCAGCGACAGGTCGAAGCGCGGGAGCGGGCTCGCCGGGCGGAGCGTGCCCCCCGCCAGCAGGCCGACCACCGGGTGCGCCTCCAGCAACCGCGCCACCGGCGCGAACCACTCCATCTCCATCCGCCCTCGCTCCCCGGTCAGAACGCCATCCTCATGTGGTCGCGAATGCCCCGGACGATCGGCGACACCGGCTCGGCGCCGCGCCCCGCGTTCAGCAGCGTCACGAACTCGCCGTCGGGCTTCATCACCAGCATCAGCGTCTCGGTGCGGCGCTGCCCGTCGGCCAGCGTGCGCACGAAGCTTCCCTCGAACACGTTCACCAGCGGCTGCCCCGCCTTGACGGTGGAGAGGCCGGTGGGCCGCAGCGTGCCGCTGCGCATCAGCCCCTCCAGGTCGCGCAGGAACGCGGCTTCGCCGCCGGGAACCGGGTAGTGGGTGCCCAGCACGCCCTCGAGCAGGCCCCGGTGGCGCGCGAAGTGGTCGGCGAAGTCGGCCCCCTGCGCGAGCGTGCGCGAGCTGGCGGTCGCCGCAATGACGGCGCGGTCGGCGGCGCTCAGCGGGATGTCGGGGACCAGCACCCCGGGCCGCTCCGGCATCCCCGCCCCCGCGGGAATGCTGACCGGGTCGCCGAAGCGCGCGCCCGCCGGCACCTCGTGCGGGTCCACCCACACGATGCTGCCGTCGGCGAGCAGCACCCACGGGTTGATGTAGCCGTACAGGCCGATGCGGCGCCCGCGGATCACCAGCTTGAAGCGGCGGAAGCGGGTGCGCTCCAGCAGCCGCGCGCCGAACTCCTCGAGCGAGCGCACGCCCCGCTCGAACCCCTCGCGCACGCCGCGCATGATGATGCGCCCGCGCCGCGCCACCGCCTTCCCGACCAGCGCCGCCGCGCGCAGCGGATTGCGGATGGCGTGCGCCCCCGCCTCGGCGAGCTGCCGGCCGGAGCGCGCCAGCGTGCGCAGCGACGCCTTGGTGGCCGTGATGGCGCCGCGGACGGTGGCGCGAATCCCCTCCCTGGCCGCCTTCAGCACCGCGTCCAGGTCGAAGAGCAGCGCGAAGATCAGCTCGATGGCGCCGATTGCGAGCCCCCGCGCCAGGCTCTTGGCCGCGTCGGCGATCCGCCCCTCCCACCCCTGCGACAGGTACTCGCCCACGTAGGCGGTGATGCGCACCAGCGAGACGCCCACCATCACCACGGTCAGGATCTGCATCACCGCGGGGAGCGCGGCGGTGATGGCGCCGCCGGTCAGGATCTCGGCCACCACCAGCACGGCCAGCGCGCCGATCACGGCGGCCAGCAGCCAGGGCCAGTTGCAGGAGAACCACTGCTTGATCCCCTCCTTCATCTGGTGCAGCAGGTAGCGCGTCCGCTGCATGGCGGTGAAGGGCCCGTACACGCGCTGCGCCTCGGGCACCTGCCCCTGCGACGCCGGCTCGCCCTGCTTCTCCTTGGTGCAGCCGCCCTCCACCGGCTTGTTCATCAGCGCCTGGATCTGCGCCTCGGGGTCGGACGGGACGGAGGCGGCCTCCTCGCCGGGCGCGGCCGCCGTCTCGCCTTCGGGACCCGCGGCCGTGGGCGCGGCGCCCGTGGAGGACGCGGACTGCGGCGCGGCGGACTCGGGGACGGTGGAGGTCGCCGGTGCGGTGCCGGGCTCGGCCGCGGAGGCGGCGGCCTCCTGCTGCACCGCGGCCATGCTGCGCTCGGGGTCCGACGAAGCGCCGAACTCCACCTCGGCGCCGTCGCGCAGCGGGATGCGGGAGAGGAGCTCGGGAGGGAGCGTCATCCCCACCACCTGGTCCGCCTGCACGTCGGCGTCGGTGAGCGTGGGCCGCGTGAGCACCGAGGCGTCGGCCGTGCCCGGCCCCGGCGCGCCGCCCGCGGGGGCGCCGGCCAGCGCGAGCGCGGGCGCCGGGGCGGGCGAGGTGCGCTCGAAGGGGAAGGGCGCGGTCACGTCGGAGCCGATCAGCTCCTCGCTCATCTGCCCCCAGAAGTGGTCGGGCATCTGCCGCGCGGCCTCGACCAGGTGGGCGATGCGCTCCATCAGGTCCAGCAGCAGCATGGCCAGCGCGTTCAGCACGTCGACGATCGTCTCGTAGATCTTCTGGTAGACCGAGAGCACGAAGTCGAGCGCGTCCGCCAGCGCGTCGAGCACCGCCACGGCGAAGCGCTTGAGGGCGTCGGCCGCGCGGTTCACCGCCCTGACCGCGCCGTCCACGCGCCGGTCGATCCAGTTCCGCGCCTTCTCGGCCGCGTCGGGGAACGCCGCCAGGGCGATGGTCACCAGCCCCTTCAGCGCCTCGCCGAAGGCGCGGATCAGGCCCACCACCGCGCGCCGGGCCAGGTCGATGAAGCCCACGGCCAGCCGCTTAGCCGCGTCGAACACCTGGCGCACGAAGCGGCGCAGCGCGTTGAACAGGCCGGTGACCAGCTGGCGCAAACTGGAGAAGAAGCTCGAGACGGCGCCCTTCAGCCGGCTCCAGAAGCCGCGCGGCTTCTGCTCGGCCTCGCGGCGCTTGCGCTCGGCCTCGGCCTCGGTGCGGCGGCGCTCCTCGGCGGCGCGCTCCTCGGCCTGGGTGAGCTCGGCGTCGGCCCTCCCCTCGCCGCGGGTGATCTCGCCCGCGACCTGGGTGTCGGTGTCGGCGCGGCGCTTCAGCGCGTCGCCGGAGTACGCCTCCCCGGCCTGGGCGTTCGCGGCGCGCCACTCGCCGCGCCGGCCGTCCACGTCGCTCACGGCCTGGCCGCGCTCGTGCTCCTGCTCGCGCCGCACCCGCGCGTCCTCGGCGGCGATCTGCTCCCGCGCGTCGTCCCGCTCCTCGGCGGAGCGGCGCTCCATCTCCGCGCGCCCCTCGCGGTCGCGCTGCACGCCCGCGTCCACCTCGGAGCGCACCCGGCCGGCGGCGCTGCGGTCCACGCCGGCGCGCACCACGTCCTCGGCGCTCGCCTGCGCGCCCGGCGCGGGCGCGGCGCCCTCGCCCCCGGAGATCGCGTGCGACGAGCGCAGCGTCTCGGGCGGGCAGGTGGGGGCGATGCCGTGCTCGCCGAAGTCCTCGTGCGTGGCGCCGTCGGCTTCCGCGCGGCGCGCGGCCACCTCGGCGTCGGACGCCTGCTGCTGCCGCGTCTCGAGCGCGGGGTCCGCGTCCCCCGTCCGGTCCACCCGGGGCCGGGGGCCGGCGGAGGTCGGCACGCCGGGGTCGCTGGTCGGCAGCGACCCGGTGAAGCGGCGGACGGCGTCGAAGAGCCAGTCGAACCAGCTCCCCTCCTCCTCGGCCGCCGGCTCCGGGATCGCCTCGGCGGCCGTGGGCTGGCTCCCCGGCACCGGCTGGGCCGGCTCCGGCGTGGGCGCGGGGGCCGTGGCCGCGTCGCCCTGGCGCGAGCCCTCGGGAACGTCGGGCGCGTCGCCCTCCGGCAGCTCCCGCTGGTCGGGAGAGGGAGGGGCGGGGACGGCGGGGAGCCCCGTGGGCCGCTCGACCTCGGGAAGGCTGGCCTGCAGCTCCTTCCGCTCCTGCGCCGCCGCCGTCGCGGACGCCGCGCGGACGCGGGAGACCTGCGCGGGGAAGTCGCTCGCCCGCGCCCCGGCGAGCGACTGCAGCAGCTCGCTGGACGAGCCCGCCGGCGCCGGGGGACGCTCCTCCTCCGCGGCCGGCGCCGCCGCGCCGTTGGCGCCGGGCGCGGCGTCCGGCGCGCCGGCGCTGGCCGTGTCGGCGGTGGGCCCGGTGGGCGAGCCCGCGCCCGGCGCGCCGGGGGGCGCGGAAGGCGGGGCGGCGGGCGCGGAGCCGGCGCCGGAGGGCGGCGGGGTCGCGGGCGCCGGCTCGGGGGCGACGACGGGCGGCGCCGTGGTGGGCGCCGCGGAAGGCGGCGGCGCGGTGCGCCGGGCGGGGGGCTCGGCCAGCGCGGCGCCGCCCCCGCCGGAGTGCCACGACGCCGGCTGGCGGCGCAGGGTGTGGGGCTCGGCGCCGCCGCGCTGCTGGAGGGTGTGCGCCAGCTCGTGCGCCAGCAGCCGGCGCCCGGGCGCCGACTCGGGGCGGTACTCGCCCGCGGCGAAGTAGATGTCTTCCCCGCGGGTGAAGGCGCGCGCGCCCAGCGCCTGGGCGGCGCGGGCGGCGGGCGCGTCGTGGTGCACGCGCACGCCCGCCAGGTCGGCGCCCAGCCGCGGCGCGAAGAACGCCTGGCTCCCCGCGTCCAGCGGCCGCCCCGCGCCCGACGCGTCCATCGCCGCGCGCACGGCCGGGGTCACGGCGGGGACCTGCCCGGCCGCGGGGGCGGCGTGGAGGCGCTCGTCCTCCTCCTCGCCCTCCTGTGACCGGCCCGCCGCCGCGGCGCACTTCGCGCACATCGGCTGCACGCGCCCGTCGTCCACCCGTTCCGAGACCCGTGCCTCCGGCGGCGCGCCGCCGTGCTCCTCGTCCTCCTCCGCCTCGTGCGTCCCGCCCCCGCAGCGGGCGCAGCGCTGCACCCGTCCCTCCACCGCCCGCCCGCCCACCCGCGCCCCGGCGCGCGGCGACGCCGTCACCGCTTCGGCCACGCGCTCGGCCTCGCGCTCGCAGGCGTCGCCGGGCTCGCCCACCACCAGCCTGGGCTGGAGGAGCGGCTCCGGCGCGCGCAGCCGCACCCCGCTGAAGTCGTGCGCGAAGGCGGTGGGGAGCGGGGCCGCGCGCCCGGCCGCGGGCGAGGCGGCGGCGCGTTCGGCGGGCGACGGGGCGCGCGACGGGGCGTCGGCGGCGGGCGCCTTCCCGGCGGGGGCGAAGGCCAGGGCGCGGCCGCTCATCGCCCGATCCCCCCGTAGACGGCGCGCGCGATCTGCGCGCCCAGCTCGGCCGGCGGCGCGCCCGCGTCCACCACCGCGGGGGCGCGCAGGCGGGGCCGGGCGCCGCCGCCCGCCAGCTCCGGGTGCACGCCGCCCTCGGCGATCAGCCGCGCCAGCTCGGCCCGGGCCGCGGCGCCCACGCGCGCCCGGTCGGCGGGGGACAGGTCGAAGCCGTCCAGCACCAGCCGCTCCACCCGCACCCGCACGGCGGCGCGCGCGCCTGCGGGCGCGGGCGGGGCGGCGGACGGCGCGGCGGGGTTCACGCGGCCCCCAGCGCGGGCTCGGCCCAGCGCAGCTCCGACTCGGCCACGGGGCGCCCGATCTTGCGGAACTCGGCGCGCGCGGCGGCCAGCACCAGCGGCATGGTCACCGGCGTCCCCTGGTGCGCCGCCTGGAAGGCGGCGTTCAGCGCCACGTTGTGGATGCTCCCGCCGGTCAGGTTCAGCCGGGCCAGCCGGTCGGCGTCCAGCCCGTGCGTCTCGGCCTCGGGCGGGAACACGCCCTGCCAGAGGCGCCGCCGCTCGGCGGGGCCGGGGAAGGGGAACTCCACCACGAAGCGCAGCCGCCGCAGGAACGCCGGGTCCAGCGCCTCCTTCTGGTTGCTGGCGAGCACGGCCAGGCCGCGGTACGCCTCCATCCGCTGCAGCAGGTAGTTGACCTCGATGTTGGCGTAGCGGTCGTGGCTGTCCTTCACCTCGCTGCGCTTGCCGAAGATGGCGTCGGCCTCGTCGAAGAAGAGGATGGCGCCCCCGTCCTCGGCCGCGTCGAACAGCCGCCGCAGGTTCTTCTCCGTCTCGCCGATGTACTTGCTGACCACGGCGGAAAGGTCGATGCGGTAGAGGTTGAGCCGCAGCTCCCGCGCGATCACCTCGGCGGCCATGGTCTTTCCGGTGCCGCTCTCGCCCGCGAAGAGCGCGTTGATCCCCAGCCCGCGGTTCATCCGCCGCGCGAACCCCCACTCCTCGTACACGCGGGTGCGCTGCGCCACCTGCGCGGCCACCTGCCGCAGCAGCGCCTGCTCGGGGGCGGGGAGCACCAGGTCGTCCCACCCGGCGCGCGGCTCGATGCGCAGCGCCAGCCGCTCCAGCCCCGGGCGGGTGGCGGCCAGGCACCCTTCCCACGCGGCCGCGGCGGGGTCGCCGCCGTCGTCGGCCAGCGCCTGCGCCGCCACGCGCGCCAGCGTGGGGAGCGACAGGTCGAACTGCCCGGCCAGCCGCGCCGGCGCCCCGCCTTCGTCCTCGCCCAGCACCTGGGCCCAGGCGTCGCGCTGTTCGGCCGCGGTCGGGCGCCGCACCTCGACGGTGGTCATCGCCCTGCCGCCGGGAAGGCGCGGGTCGCGCGCGTCCAGGAAGCAGAGGCCCGGGCACGCCGCCGCGAAGCGCGCCAGCGCGTGCTCGGCCGCCTCGCCCGCCGCGTCGTCGTCGTCCAGGTAGAGCGCGGCCGGGCGCAGCACCGTCTCGCGCTCCCACAGCCGGGTGAGCGTGTCCAGGTCGGCGCCGCCGGCCAGCGCGTCGGCGGCGAGGCGGAAGCACGGCCGCTCGAACGCCGCGGCCACCTGGCGGGCCACCACCTGCCGCGTCTCGGCGTCGGCGCCCAGGAGGTGGATCACCGGGGGCCGCTCGCCGGCCGCCGCGCGCAGCGCCCGCTCGGCCGCGGGGATCTGCGAGGCCGTCAGCCCCGTGTCGTGCCCGGGGAGCGGGCGCATCACCGCCGCCAGCCGCTCGTCCAGGTGGTCCAGCCCCTTGAGATAGTTCACGATGCGCTCGTCGGCGCGCAGCGGGCTGGCGCTGAGCGGGTGCGGCGGCAGCGGCACCGGATCCACCATCCGGTAGCGGCGCAGCGGCCGCTCGGGCGAGAGCGCGTTCCACAGCGGCTCGTCGAACAGCACCAGCGCCAGCGCGAAGGTGGGGTACGCCTTCGCGGGGTCCTCCTGCGCGGCGGCGCAGAGCGCGGGGATGCGGGTGTCCAGCTCCATCGCCGCCGCCAGCAGCAGCAGGTCGCGCTCGAAGCGGGAAAGGCCGAAGAGCCGCGCCAGCTCCAGCAGCGCGGGGAGGCGCTGCGCCGACTCGAAGCGCTTCAGCTCGGCGGCGGCCTCGTCGATCTGCTCGTCCAGGCTCCCGCCCGAGAAGGGGGGGAGGAGGGCCAGCGCGCCGTGCGCGGGGTGCGGGCGGCCGCGGCCGCGCAGCCGGTCCCACACGCTCCCCGGCGGGTCGCCGGCGCGGGCGCGGGGGGCGTCGGCGGGGTGCGGAGGCGCCCGCCGCTCCAGCCGCAGCCGCAGCCAGGCCAGCGCCACGGCCAGGAAGCGGTCGTTCTCCGCCTGCCACGCGGCGTGATGCGCGCTCATGCGATCGTCACCCTGTGCGTGGGGTCGAACACCGGCGGCGTCACGTCGCGCCGCACCAGGAGCGAGTCGGTCCCGTCCACCCGCACCCGCACCCACTGCGCCCCCAGCGGCGCGCCGCGCACCACGAACGACGGGGTGGCGGTGGCGGCCGCGCGCGGCTGGGCGGCCACCTCGCGGTCGCCCAGCAGCAGCGCGACGCGCTGGCCGGGAAGCACCAGCGGGCTCACCGTGGCCGTCAGCGTCACGTCGCCGTTCACGTCGGGGTGGGCGGGGTCGGGGGCGACCGCTTCCAGCCGCGGCGCCAGCACCAGGGGGAGCGTGTTGGTCTCGCGGCGGTACGTTTCGCCCGGGCGCTGCACCAGGAGCGACACCGTGTACACGCCCGCCGGCCAGGTGGCGGGGTGGTCGGGGACCGTCACCGCCACCTCGGCGTCGCCCGCGGCGCCCGGCGCCACCTCTGCCGGCGCGTCCCACGCGGGGTGGCGGAAGCGCACGCCCAGGCTGCTCCCGGCCAGCTTCCCGCCCTGCAGCGTCACCGTGTCGCCCGGGAGCGCGGAGGGCTGCCCGGCGGGGGGGACGATGGCGCTCAGGTTCGGGAAGGGGTTCTCCAGCGAGCCGGCGGCCTGCGGGCCCGAGTCGGCCGGGCCGCGCGAGAGGACGGGGACGGGCGCCTTCACCGGGCGGCGGCTGTCGATCAGCACCACGGCCACCTGGATGGCGGCGGAGAGGCGGTAGGGGGACTGGAACGCCGTCCAGAGCTTGGAGATCTCCTCCACCGGCAGGTCGTGCGGGGTCACCCGCAGGCGCTCCAGCTGCAGGTGCAGCTCCGCGTCGGGGAGCGCGTCCTTGATCTCGTCGCGCCCCAGCAGCGGGTGGTCGTGCAGCACGCTCAGCGCGCCGCCCAGCACGCGGTGGCTCACCGCGTCGTTGTCGTCGTCCGCGCGGCCGTAGGCGGTCAGCACGTAGCGCAGGTTCAGCGGCAGCGGGGGCGCGCCGGTCTCGCCCGGGCGGGTGCGGCTGGGCAGGTCCTGGTTGCGCCAGGCTCCGTCGATGGAGGTCTGGTAGAGGAAGAGGTTCAGCTGCGCCGCGCGGATCCCCTCGCGCGCCCGGTCCGGCGGCTGCGCGGTCACCTGCAGGTCGCTGAGCGTGCTGTCGCCGCGCTGGATGCCGTGCAGCAGCAGGGTGCGCAGGGTGGCGGTGGCGGCGGCGATCGCCAGCGGGGTGCTCACCGCGCACCCCCTTCGCGGCGGCGCAGGTACTCGTCCAGCGACAGCGCCGCGGCGCCGGCCGGCCGGCGCTGGGGCGTGCCCTGCTCGCGCGGCGCCGCGCGCACCTCGATCCGCCCGATGCTCACCTCGATGGTGGGCGCGGGCTCCGGCGCGGCGGACGCCGCCGCCGGCTGCGCCGCCGCGTGGACGGCGGGGTGGATCACCACGGTGTGCCGCTCGACCCGCACGCGCTCCCGCCGGTCCCGCGCCGGCGCCTCCGCGGCGGCGGGCGGCGCCTCGGCCCGCGCCGGCCTCCGCGCCTCGTCGCCGGAGGCGTCCGGCGGGGGGAAGGGAGCCGACGGCGCGGGCGTTTCGGGCGACACGGGCGCGGCGGCCACCCGCGGCCACGCGTGCTCCCCTGCGCCGTGGGACGGCGGAGCCGCGGCCAGCGGCGGCGGCGCCTCCGCGCGGAGGATGCGCTCCACCTGCACGCGGATCAGGTCGTGCGTCCGCGTCTGCAGGGCCGGCGCGGGGGGGCGCACGGATTCGGCGGGGGCGGGCGGGGACGGACGCGGCGCCGGGGTGAGGGCGTCGTCCGCGGCGCGCCGGGGGGTCTCGCGGCGCGCGACCGCCGGCTCCCCCGTTCCGGCCGGCGCCTCGGGCGGGGGCGGGGCGCTCCGGGGCGTGGAGATGGCGCGGGTGGGCAGCTCGTCCGGCGGGGCGAGCGCCTGCACCGGCTCCGCCTGGACCCGCGGCGGTCCGGCGGCGCGGCGGGCGCGCGCGGGGGGCGGGGCGGCGCCGTCCTCGTCCCCGTCCTCCGCCTCGGCGGCCGGTCCGGGCGGAGCGGGACGGGGGCGGCGGCGCGGAGCGGGCGCGGGGGACGGGACGGTTTCCTCCTCCCACTCCAGCTCCGCGTCGCCGCCCAGGACCGGGCCGGCCGCGGCGGCTTCGCCGGGCGCCGGCTCGAAGGGCGAGAGCGGGCGCGGACGCACCTCGGGCTCGGCGGCCAGGTGCCGCTCGATCAGCCCCGCCAGGTAGCCGCTCATGAGCGGGCCAGTTCCAGGTACCGCCGGCGCCGGCGCGGGCCCAGCGCCAGCACCTGGCGCTCGCTCCAGCCGTAGCGCGCGGCCAGCAGGTGCACGTCGGCGGTCACCCGCAGCGCCCACGCCTCCAGCTCGCGCCAGAGGAAGGCGGCCACGTCGAAGGCCGCGTCCCACGCGTTGGCGCACGCCGGGCAGGCGAGCGACAGGCGCACCTGCGACGCGGCGTCGGCCTCGGCCATGCGGGCCTCAGCCGCCTCCAGCACCCGGGCCGGCACCCGTGCGGACTCCACCTCGCGCCCGCCGCGGCGGGCGTCCAGCACGCAGCGCAGCAGCAGCGCCCGCGCGGCGCCCGCCGGAGGACGCCCGCCGGCGGTGAGCGCCAGCAGGTCGGCGGTGCTGGGCAGGCGCACCCGCAGCGTCCAGGCGCCCTCCTCCACCTCCAGCGCCAGGTCGTCGGGCGGCGCATTCACCCCGGCCAGCACCTGCCCCGCCTCGAGCGTGAACTCCAGCCGCTCGCCGCAGCGCGGGCAGGCGGCGCCGCACGCCATCCGCTCGCCGAACAGCGCGCGGCGGAGCGCGAACAGGCAGGCGTCGCGCCGGCCCACGGGGAGCGCCGCCAGCGCCCGCTGCCCCGCGCCGGGGAGCGCCAGCGCCAGCAGCAGCAGCGCCCGGCGCGCGGGCGAGGCGCCCGCGCCGCGCTCCCACGCGTCCAGCATCCGCGCCTCGGCCACGCGGCGCGCGCGGCTCACGGCGCCGCCGGCTCCTCGAAGGTGGGCTCGGTGGGCTCGGTGACCGCGTAGTCGCGCTCCCACCCCTCGTTCTCGAGCTTCAGGTGCTGGATCAGCACCGCGTTGGCGTTGGCGTCCAGGTCCGAGGTCGCCTGGTACTCCGACACCCAGCAGCGGTACACGTTGTACGAGATGGCCAGCTGGCCAGCCTCGTTGTAGACCTCGATGATCAGGTTCTTGCGGAAGTCCTTGAGCGAGACCTCGCTCCCCAGCCCCGAGCCGTAGTTCCACACCTTGTTGGCCCAGCGCTCGAACTCCACGTCGTGGGTCACCCCGCGCTCCAGGGTGATGGCGTCGTACTTGGTGCGCCCGGGGCTCTTGCGGCTGGTGCTGGGGTCGCCGCCCTCGCGGTGCTCCACCACCTCGGTGGTGCGCTTGAGCGCGCTCACCTTGCTCACGCCGGCCACGTAGCGGCCGTCCCACTTGACGCGGAACTTGAAGTTCTTGTACGGATCGAAGCGCTCCACGTTCACGCTGAACTGGGGCATGTCGGCCTCCTCAGGTGTCGAGCTTGCCAGCGATCTGCTGGATCTTGATGATCACGAACTCGGCGGGCTTGAGGGGCGCGAAGCCGACCACGACGTTCACGATCCCCAGGTTGATGTCGTTCTGCGTGGTGGTCTGCCCGTCGCACTTCACGAAGTACGCGTCGCGCGCCGAGGTCCCCTGGAAGGCGCCCTGCCTGAACAGGCCCTGCATGAAGGCGCCCACGTTCAGGCGGATCTGGCTCCACAGCGGCTCGTCGTTGGGCTCGAACACCACCCACTGCGTGCCGCGGTACAGGCTCTCCTCGATGAAGAGCGCCAGGCGGCGTACCGGCAGGTACTTCCACTGGTCGGCCAGCTGGTCCTCGCCGCGCAGGGTGCGGGCGCCCCACACCACCCGGCCGGTGGCGGGGAAGCTGCGCAGGCAGTTGACCCCGTGCGGGTTGAGCTGGCCGTTCTCCATGTCGTTCAGTTTCAGCGTGAGCTCCGGCACCCCCAGCAGCACCGCCTCCTGCCCGGCGGGCGCCTTCCACACGCCGCGCTGCACGTCGGTGCGCGCGATCACCCCCGCCACCGCCCCCGACGCGGGGAAGTTGTCCAGCCGGTTCTCGCGCAGCGGGTTGGGCTTGCGGATGCCGGGGAAGTAGAGCGCCGCGTACGACGACTTGGGCAGGTCGCCCAGGTGCGCCAGCGCGCCGGCCACGCTGGTCCACTCCTTCGGCGGATCCATGATGAACACCGCCCGCCGCGCTTCGCACACTGCCACCGCGGCCGAAACCACGTCCGAGCTGATCGGGCTTCCCAGCGCCAGGGGCGGGATCACCAGCAGGTTGAACAGGTCCACCCGCTCCAGCGCCAGCAGCCCCTTGGGGTGGTCGTGGGCGGCGTCGCCATTCAACTCGTCTTTGGTGATGTTATCGCCGTCGGAGCCCACGACCGTGCCGGTGCCGGTGCCGCCGAAGACCAGGTTCACCGCCGTCGGGCGGCCGGTCCCCGGCAGGACGGGGGGGGCGCCGGGGGCGGAAGGCGTTTCGGGCACCACGCGCACCAATGCGCTCTCGGCGTTCACCACCTGGTCGATCCGCCGCGGGCTGTCGACCAGCGTGAGGTTGCGGAACTCCTCCACGTTGCCCGTGGCGGTGTCCGTTACGGTCACGTTGAAGAAGGCGTTGCTGTCGGCCACGCCAAAGCCGTCCTTGATCTGGTCGCCGATGGCGGGGGGAACGTCCGTGATCTTGACCTCGAGCTTGTTGCCCCAGCTTCCGGGTCCGGCCGCCTTGAACTGGAGGTGCTCGTGCAGCACGCTGGCGAAGGGCTCCTCAGTCCCCTTCTTCCGGTACACGCGGATGATCACCGCCTGGCCGCCGCCGTTCTGGAAGAAGTCCTGCACCGCGAACGGCAGCGCGCTCCCGTTCCACAGCCCGCCGAAGATGCGCGCGAAGTCGGCCCACCCGTTCACGATGGTGGGAACGTCCTCGGGGCCCCGCAGCGTGCGGCCGATGAACGCGGTGATGGAGGTGGCCACGCCGGTGATCGTGCGCACACCGCTGGGAACCTCCTCGATGTACACACCGGGATAGGTAGGTGCCACGGGCATTGGGGCTCCCCTGGGGCTGAAGTGGGGGGACGGCAGGACCGGGGCCCGCGCGGGCGGGCCTACGCCTGCGGCCGGCCGCGGCGGCCGGCGCTCGGTGCGGTTGCTCCCCCGGCGGCGCTCGCCGGGGGCCACTCTCTCTGCGGGAGCTGCGAAACGGACGGGACCGGCGATGCAAAGACCAGCGCGGCGGACGCGATCCGCCGGGGCCCGCCTGGCACGGCCGGAGGGCGGGCGAAGGCGGGCGCTGCGCAACTCCAATGCCGTATTCCGCATGTTTCCGCAGAGCAATTGCATCTTCTCCCGGATGAACATCTTGGGGCCAAGGCGTGCTCGGGCGGCGTCCTCCCCGCGCGGCGGAGCGCGCGTCCCACTGGGGCGCGCGAGACGCACCACGGCTGCCCCAAAAGGGGCGTAGCGCCGCACGGAATTATCTGTTTGTGCGAAGAATCCGGCGGAAGTGTGCCCTGGCGCAGATCCGCGGGATGGATTACGCGAGAAGGGAGATCGTCTTGCGGCCCGCTGGCGGAGTCATCCACAACCCGGTTTTCCGCCGGCGTAAATGGAGGTTTTGGATGCAAACCTTTGGTCGGATATGATGCGAGAACGCCCACCGCCCGCCGAGGGCGCGTCCCGGCGGGCGGTGGTGTCGAAGTGAGAGCGGCCTGACTCGCGGAGGCCGTCGTGCGCGGGGCCGCCCTACTTGAACGCGGCGTCCACGTCGGCGGCGGGCGCCACGATTGCGCCACTGGCGTAATAGTGGTAGCCGCTGCTGGGGCCCACGGCCCACTTCTCCAGGTCGGTCTGCTCGATGACGTCCACGCTGTTGGCCTCGGCGCGCCAGTGCACCTCGATCACCTTGCCGTAGGTGATGATGGTCATGTGGAACCCGCCGTGCGCCGAGAGCACGCCGAAGGGAAGCTTCTTCAGCTTGGCGAGCATCGAGGTGTCCCTGGTGGTGGTGCTGGCGGTGCCCGACGTGGGCGCCTCGGGCGCGTAGTTGGTCACGCTCTGGCCGATGCTGAGGCCGGGGTACCCCTTCTTCCCGAAGTCCTTGTAGTAGGTGCCCTGCTTCTTCACGATGGCGCGCGTGTAGCTCGCCTCGTTCCCCTTCACCCCCGAGATCTCCGCGTCGGGGATCACGTACGAGGGGTCGGGAGCCCAGTAGATCGCCTTCCACGCCAGTTCCGACTGGAGCGCGGCCTGCAGGTCCACCCCCGACATCTTGACGCCACCGCGCGCCGTCGTGTTCTCGCGCAGCTTCTTCTGCACCCTGGTCCACTCGGCGCCCTTCCCCTGCTGCGCGAAGGTGTCGCCGAGGACCTCCATCACGATGTTGGTGCAGTCGGTGGCGATCGCGCCCGGTGTCTTCACCGTGCACCGGTTCCCTTCGTAGATCCCCTTCCCCGTCTCCAGCACGGCCAGGTCGTGCGACACGTCCTTGAGCTTGGCGTACGCGCTCCCCACCTCGCCGAGCGACTTTCCCGAGCCCTTGGCCGTGACCGCCTCCAGGCTGGCCTTCTGCGTCTTCAGGCTGGCGATCTGCGGGATCGCGTCGATCGCCTTCACCACCGGGTCCGCCGAGATCGACACGGCGCCCGCGCGCAGCGAGGCCTGCGCGGTGGCGTCGAGCCTGGCCACGCGCACCACGATATCGGCGTACGAGAAGCCGTTCAGGTACTCGGCGGCCTTGGGCCAGTTCGGCTTCTTGAGCTCGTTTTCGTAGTTGATGTCGAGGTAGGTGGCGCGGGAGAGGTCCGCCACCTTCGAGGCGGCGCCCATGCGGGCGTCGTTCAGCGCCGCGTAGTGGATGGAGGCGACCGAGCCCCGCGGCAATCCGGTGAACGCCTTCTTGATGTCGGCCTCGGAGAAGGCGGTGTGCAGCACCCACGCCGCCTCGGTCCAGTTCTTGTCCTGCAGCGCCTTCTGGAACCGCGCCTCGTCCTTGGGGTCGGGGACGCGGCGGATCATCCCGCCCGCCGCGCCCGCGTCCTGCTGGACTACGTGCGCCAGCTCGTGCGCGATCAGCGTCCGGCCTTCGCGCGTGCCGGGCGAGAACTCGCCCGCGCCGAACACGATGTCGCGCCCGAGGGTGAAGGCGCGCGCCCGCACCGCCCGCGCGCCCTCGGCCGCGCCTTCGTCGGCGTGCACGCGCACGTGGCTGAAATCGTAGCCGAACCGCGGTTCGAAGTACGCCCGTTCCGCGCCCGGCAAGGGCCCCCCGCCCCGGCCGGCCGCCCGCGTGGCCGTGTCGGTGTCCAGCCGCGCCGTACGGGCCCGCTGCGACGCGGCGTGCAGCGCCGTGGACCCGCCGGCCACCCGCTGCGCCGCGGCGTCGGCCTCGCGCTCGGCGGCGTCGGCGGGGGCGCCCACCGCCGGCTTGCGCTGGATCCGCGGCGACACCGGCACGTGGGCGAAGTGGCCCGCGTGCTCGGACCGGGGCTGCGGCCCGGTGGGCGCCTGCACGCCGGGCGCGTGGCTCACCTCGCTGGCCGCCCTGGCGGGGATGGGGACACGGACCGGCGACGCATCGGAACGGGCGGGGCGGTTCGCGTCGTGCCCGCTCTTCCGCTGGGCTCGGGCTCGCATGGATCCCTCCTGGAGTCGGTCGGAGACCCGCGCCGGCAGGCGGGTGACGCAGGGCGGCGGGTTGCGGCCGGTCCACGGCGGCGGGGCCGGTCCGGAGAGCCATGATTGCGTGCCGCCGGCGGGCGGCGCAAGGACAACCTGCCCCCGTCCAGAGCGCCACCCGCCGCCGCCACCGGTAATCTGCCGGACTGGCCGCGGGGGGCTCAGGCGGTGACGGGGAGGCGGCCCGATCGGCGCCGATCCCGTCTTCAAGGTCCATGCAGCGGCTGTCGTGGCACCCGTTGCAGTTCTCGCGCGAGCGGATGTCCGGGCCATCGATGCGGGCCGGGTGCCCGGCGCGCAGCGGGCGCGGCTGCTCGCCCTTCCAGAGCTCCAGGAACGGCAGCGCGTCGCGATCGGAGGGGATTCTGGCACGATGGAATTTCGGCACGGCAAAACGCAAGGCGCCGCAAGGGCGAAAAACCCTTGCGGCGCCTTGAGTCATTCCAGTAGCAGGGGGGGGACTCGAACCCCCGACCTTACGATTATGAGTCGTACGCTCTAACCGGCTGAGCTACCCTGCCACGCAGAAGGCCGGCCCGAAGACCGGCCTTCGCGAACTTCAGTAGCGGGGGCGGGATTCGAACCCGCGACCTTCGGGTTATGAGCCCGACGAGCTACCAGGCTGCTCCACCCCGCGTCATGAGGGCAAATTTAACCCTCCGGCCGCCGCGGGTCAAGGCGGGGCCGCCCCCGGAGCGGCCTGCCGCGCCGAGTCGACGGGGACGAAGCGGTACAGCGTTTCGCCCTCGCGGATCATCCCGAAGCGCTCGCGCGCCACCCGCTCGATGGTCGCGGGATCGCCTTCCAGCCTGCGGCTCTCCGCGCGCAGCGAGTCCACCTCGTGGCGCAGGCGGGCCAGGTCGTCGCGCGCGGCCTGCCGATCGTGCCGCAGGCGCAGCAGGGTGAACACGGAATACTCGCCGCCCCACACGGCGTAGTACAGGGCCAGCGCCAGGGCGGCGCCGGCCACCAGGTGCCGTCCGCGCGGCCTCAGCGCCACAGGCCGGCGCCGGGATACCGCGCGGCCGAACCCAGCTCCTCCTCGATGCGCAGGAGCTGGTTGTACTTGGCCACGCGGTCGGTGCGGCTGGCGCTGCCGGTCTTGATCTGGCCGACGCCCGTGGCCACCGCCAGGTCGGCGATGAAGGTGTCCTCGGTCTCGCCGCTGCGGTGGCTCATCACCGCGTTGTAGCCGGCCTTGCGGGCCATGGCGATCGCCTCGAGCGTCTCGGTGAGGGTGCCGATCTGGTTCACCTTGATCAGGATGGCGTTCGCGATCCCCTCTCCGATGCCGCGCGACAGGCGCTCGGTGTTGGTGACGAACAGGTCGTCGCCCACCAGCTGCACCTTCGATCCCAGCGTGGTGGTGAGCTGCTTCCACCCGTCCCAGTCGTCCTCGGCCAGCCCGTCCTCGATGGAGCGGATCGGGTAGTGGCCGGTCCACGCGCGATAGAAATCCACCATCTGCGCGGCACTCTTGCGCTCCTGCGTGCTCTTGTAGAACAGGTACTCGCCGCCCTTGAACATCTCCGACGCCGCCACGTCCAGCGCGAGCACCACGTCCGTCCCCGCCTTGTAGCCCGCCTGGTCGATCGCCTGCAGGATCACCTCCAGCGCCTGTTCGTTGCTGGCCAGGTCGGGCGCGAAGCCGCCCTCGTCGCCCACCCCGGTCCCCTTCTTCTGCCCGGTGAGCACCTTCTTGAGCGCGTGGAAGATCTCGGCGCCCACCCGCAGCCCCTCGCCGAACGACGAAGCGCCCACCGGCATCACCATGAACTCCTGGAAGTCGACGTTGTTGGCCGCGTGGGCCCCGCCGTTCAGGATGTTCATCATGGGGACGGGAAGGATGTTCGCATTTTCCCCGCCCAGGTAGCGGTACAGCGGCTGGCGCGCGTCGGCCGCGGCGGCGCGGGCGGCGGCCATGGAGACGGCCAGGATGGCGTTGGCGCCCAGACGGCCCTTGTTGGGCGTGCCGTCCAGCTCGATCATCGCGCGGTCCAGCCCCGCCTGGTCGTGCGCGTCGCGGCCCTGCAGCGCCCGGGCGATCTCGCCGTTGGCGTTCTCCACCGCCTTGCGCACGCCCTTCCCCAGGTAGCGTCCCTGGTCCCCGTCCCTGAGCTCCACCGCCTCGTGCTCGCCGGTGCTGGCGCCGCTGGGCACCGCCGCGCGGCCGAAGGCGCCGCTGTCGAGCGTGACGTCCGCCTCCACCGTGGGGTTGCCGCGCGAGTCGAGGATCTCGCGCGCGCGGATCTGCTGGATGCTGGCCATGTATGTCCGAACGCGTTGGGATTCTGGAGATGGGTACCGCCCGGAAAGCGGGGCGGAACGTACCCTTCGGGCGCGGCGGTGTCAACGAATCCGGGGGAGATCCGACGCTTCGCGCCCGGCGTCGCGGCCGAGGCGAATCAGTACGCCGCGTGCAGGTCCATCGTCATGCCGGGGATGCGGAGCGTGCTCTCCGTCGGTGGAGATTCGAGGATCGCGGCGGGAACGGCCCCGGCCACGTCACGCGGGAGGAGCCCCCGGCCGCGGCCGGCGAGCTCGGCGGCGCGGCCGCAGTACCACAGCCCCAGCCCGGCGGCGGCGCGCGGATCGCGGCAGAGCGCCAGGAAGGCGCCCGTCACGCCGCTCAGCGTGTCGCCCATCCCGCCGGTGGCGATGCCGCTGTGGCCGGCGACGCTCACCAGCGTGGGAGCGTCCGCCGACGCGACGAGCGACGGAGCGCCCTTGAGCAGCACGGCGCAGCGGTATCGCTCCGCCAGCTCCGCCGCGGCCGCGAACGGATCGGAGGTGATCTCCTTCGTCGAACGATCGAGGAGACGCGACGCCTCGCCGGGGTGCGGCGTGAGCAGCAGCGGCGGGCGGACGTCGTCGCGGAGCGCCGGGTTCTTCGCGAGCAGCGTGGTGGCGTCGGCGTCGAACAGCAGCGGGCAATCCGCCGCGGCGACGATCTTCCGCAGCAGCGCGAGCGCGGCGTCGTCCGCCCCCATCCCCGGCCCGGCGACGATCGCGTCCGCCTGCGCGAAGACCTCGTCTTCCACCGAATCGCGGTCTTCGTAGAGCGCTTCGGGGATGGCGGTCTGGATGATCGCGCGGTTGGCGTCGGGCGCGACGAGCACGGCCATCCCGGCACCGGCCCGCAGCGCCCCCATCCCCGCCAGGACGGACGCGCCCGCCATCCCCGGCCGCCCGGCGACGATCACCACGCGGCCGAGCTGTCCCTTGTGCGCGTTCGGCGGAACGCCGGGGAGACGGCTGGCGGCCCACGCCGGGGTGATCAGCTGCGCGCCGAAGCCCCGCTCCAGCGGGTTGAACCCGATCTCCACGCACACGATCCGCCCGCAGGCCGCGCGGCCGGGGAAGAGCAGCAGCCCCCGCTTGGGCGCGCCGAAGGTCACGGTGACCTCCGCCTGGACGACCCCGCCCGCGGCCGTGCCGGTGGTGAAATCGATGCCGGACGGGCCGTCCAGCGCCACGACCGGCTTCCCCGCCCCGTTCATCGCGCGGATCACGCGGCCGTACGGATCGCGCGGCGCGCCGGCGGAGCCGGTGCCCAGCAGCGCATCGACCAGCACCTGCGCCCAGGCGACGGAGCCGTCCAGCGCGTCGATGCCCACGGTGTCGACCTGCCAGCCGTGCCGCAGCGCCTCGGCGGGCGGCTTGCTGCCGGCGGCCAGCACGCGCACCTCGCGCCCCCACGCCCACAGCGTCCGCGCGAGCACCATCCCGTCGCCGCCGTTGTTGCCGCTGCCGCACGCCACCAGCACGCGGCCGGTGGGGTGCAGGCGCTGGACGACGGCCGCCGCCGCGCGTCCGGCGCTCTCCACCAGCACCGGCTCGGGCACGCCGTGGAGGTCGATGGCCGCGCGGTCCCACGCCCGCATCTCGTCCGCGGTGAGGACGGGGACGGTCCGGTGGCCGAAGAACGGGGAGATCGGCCGCGGATCGGCGGCGGTCTGATGCGGATCGGACATCGACAGCGGGGGCCGGATGCGGTCGTGCCCACGGCGCAGAGGTTCGCCGTGGGCACGTTCAATCTGCGGTCTGGCGGGCGGATGTGCTACTTGTAGCTCTGGCCGATGGTGCGCCCGTAGCTGATCTCGCCGTTGTCGATGCGGATGTTGAAGCCGCAGTCGGGGTTGGTGCAGACCCACGCCTTGTAGGTGATGGGCGCCCCGTCGCGCCCGTAGTCCGAAAGCGGAAGCAGAATTCCCTGCTTGCACTTCTGGCAGGTCGGAAACTCACGTTCGTCCGGCATCGCGTTCCCCTCCCCTCACTGGTCAGCCCACTTCCCGGGCGCGCACGCGCCCCGCACACAGGACAAGGTCACCCGGCGCCGCAAGGCGTGTTCCAGCCTTTGCAGAAGGATGCGGAGTGCACGGCCGAATCAGTCCTGCTCGATCCGGCGGGGACAGGCCCAGGGGTAGTCGCGCTCGAACGCCTCGGCGAAGCAGAACACGCCCTCGAAGTCGTCCACGCTGTCGCCGTCCTGCTTCACCAGGATCCCCAGTTCCACCAGCGCGAACACGATCTCGCCGAAGTCGCGGGTGCTGCGCAGCCCCCAGTACTCCAGGACGCTGCGCGCCATGGGCCCGTAGCGCTCGATGGCCAGGTCGCGACACCCCGACGCCAGCTCGCGCCCGCTGATGTGCCGCGCCTCGCCCAGCCGCTCGATGGTGTAGTGCAGCGCGGCCAGGATGAAGAGATACGCCGTCTCGTGGTACATGGGATAGCGCCTGCGCAGGCACTCCATGATCGGGTCGGCTAACACGGCTCCATCCATGCGGAACGGCTCTCGGGAACGGCGTCGCCGCCTGGTGGCGGCGAGGTTGTGGGGCAGGCGCGGGCTTGGGCGGCCCGGGTGATCTCAGGCACCGCGGCGTTGCGGTGCCCGCATCTGTACGCCGATCCTCACGCCGCGTTCCGGTACAGCACCACGGGCCCCAGCGCCTCGGGCGCCACCACCCCCGCCGTGGCCTCGCGCAGCTCGTCGCGCACCAAGGAGGTGGCGCTCGCGGGCACGCTGAACTCCACCACGCCCGCATCGCCCGCGTCCGCGTAGCCGTGCTCCACCTGCGACCCGCCGGCGCGCTCCAGCACCCGCATCACCGCCGCCGTGTGCGCGTAGGGGTAGCGCACGCGCAGCCGCTCGGCCTGGGTGCCCACGCGCCGGGGCGCCGCCTCCAGCGCCAGCGCCGCGGCCTCGCCGTACGCGCGCACCAGGCCGCCGACCCCGAGCTTCGTCCCTCCGTACCAGCGCGTGACCACCACCAGCACGTCCACCAGCCCCGCCCCCTCGATCGCCGCCAGGATCGGCGCCCCCGCGCTCCCGCCCGGCTCGCCCGCGTCGTTGGCGCGAGCGGCGCCGCCACGCAGCTTCCAGGCGCTGCAGTGGTGCGTGGCGTCCCACATCGCCTTTTCGCGCGCGGCCAGGATCGCGCGTGCCTCGCCCTCCGTCTCCACCGGCCACGCCGCGGCGAGAAAAACGGAGGCCTTCACCCGCGTCTGCGCCTGGGCGGAGGCGGCGAGGGTGAGGAAATCGCCGCTCATCCCGGTTCGCGCGGCCGCGGGCGGTAGATCTCCGCAACCGTGGCGTCGAGCCATCGCCGCAGGGCTTCGGGCGGGATGCTCGAACCCTGAAGTTGCCCGATCCGGTCGTACAGCTTCCGGTGGTCCACCAGCCGTTCGGCCAGCAGCGTCCGCACGAAGTCACGGTCCTTCTCGCGGAAGGCGGCGAGCTTGCTGGCCGCCAGGTCGTGCGCCTCCACGCAGCGCCCAACCGACGGGCTCGGGCCGCACCCGTCCACCGGCACCGTCCTGCGCTCCCACCCCCTGGGCAGCAACGCCGATTCGATGGTCAGCCCATGCACGTAAAAGCCGTGCGTGGCGTGGAACATCGAGTCCTCCCCCAGAATGCCGTCGATCTGGTCCGCCACGCGGGGGTCGTTGGAGGCGGGCGCGATGTCCGCCTCCATCGACTGGCGAAGATCCTCGCTGGCGTCCGGATACTTCCCGAGCACGGCCTGCGATCCGAAGACGATGACCTCTTCCTCGTTCGCCACGTCGCAGGCCGCGCGAATCGCGTGTTGAAGCTGCTCGTACGTCACACCGCCGTCTCCTCCACCATGCGCGACCTCTCCCTGGGCGAGAGCGCCATGATGAATGGGTTGTTCTGGCGAAGCCGGTCGGACCGCTCGTCCTTGCGCAGCAGCACGTACTGGAGCGTGGGGATGGGCGCGCTCTCCAGCAGGTGCAGCCACTCGTTCAGGTCCGACGCCTCGCGGGGAGACGCCGTGTGCAGCCGGTGCACGATGGAGCTCCGGGCCCGCTGCGGAAGCGCCGGATCACGGTCCAGCATCTGCACGATCCACAGAGCCCGACGCAGCGACTTCCCCTCGCGGTCGGCGTGCGTCCGCGGCACGCGGGAATCCGCGGGAGCGGCATCGGCGTCGGCCGTGAACGCCAGCGGGTTCGGCCCGTACAGCGAGGTAACGTTCTCCAGCCGCGACCGCTCGTCCTTCGACAGCGCGGCGAAGTCCGGCAGCGTACGGACGAAAAGCTCGAGCGTGACGCCGAACCGGGCCGACAACTCCGCCAGCCGAGGCCGCAGGGCATCCTGCACCGCCGGCACGTCGCCGGAACTCGCCAGCACGCCGATGCTCAGGGGCACGCTGGGCCCGGTCCGGCCGCCCTCGTCGAGCCACGCCGCCCGCACCGGCGGCTGCACCTGGCCCACCACGCGCGTGAGCTCGCTGATCAGCTCCTGGTGCTGGAGCGCCTCGGTCCTGAACAGCACGTGGAGGATGCTGCTCAGCGGGTGCTCCTCGCGAACCGCGACGAGCTGGCGCCCGCCCACTCCGACCAGCTGGACCGCGCCGGTCTCCAGCATCCGCGGCAGGGCCTTCACCACCCCCGGCAGCGAAACCCCCGAACGCCGCGCGATCTCGGCCTTCGACAGAGGCTCGCCAGCCAGCGACAGCTCCCGAAGCACCCTCACGTTCGCCTCGCTGGAAAAGATCCAGTTCAGCGGCGTTTCGACGGTGCTCCGCCAGACGGTGCCGATACGCATCCCGACCTCCTCACTGGTTAGTTAACTTTATTCAACTAACTTGAATGAAATTAATCCATCTGCTGCGAACTGTCCAGAGCGACTCGCGCGCACGGTCGCCACTTTCCGCCCGAAAAGCAAGCGGCTCCCCGGCAATTTCGCCGGGGAGCCGCCTGCCTGTCGCTGGTCTGCGTTGGGGTGCAGCGAGTTACACACCTGCGGCCGCTTCGGCCTCCTCGAGGTAGTACTCCAGCCCCAGGTGGGTGATCGGCTCCTCGCCCATCAGCCAGCGCAGGGTGTTCTTCAGCTTCATCTGCTGGATGAACAGGTCGTGCTCGGGGTACAGCCCCTCGGCGGTCATCGGGCTCTTCAGATAGAACGAGAGCCACTCCTGGATCCCGCCCAGCTTGCTGCGGCCCGCCAGGTCCAGGAACAGCGCCAGGTCCAGCACGATCGGCGCGGCCAGGATGCTGTCGCGGCAGAGGAAATCGACCTTGATCTGCATCGGGTAGTCCAGCCACCCGCGGATGTCGATGTTGTCCCACCCCTCCTTGGCGTCGCCGCGCGGCGGGTAGTAGTTGATGCGGACCTTGTGGTAGAAGTTCTTGTACAGGTCCGGGTACGTGGCCGGCTGGAGGATGTGCTCCAGCACCGAGAGCTTCGACTCTTCCTTGGTCTTGAAGCTCTCCGGGTCGTCCAGCACCTCGCCGTCGCGGTTGCCCAGGATGTTCGTGCTGAACCACCCGTCCAGCCCCAGCATGCGCGCCTTCAGGCCGGGGGCGATGATCGTCTTGATCAGCGTCTGCCCGGTCTTGAAGTCCTTGCCGGCGACCGGCACGCCGCGCTCCTCGGCCAGCTTCACCAGCGCGGGGAAGTCGACCGACAGGTTGGGCGCGCCGTTGGCGTAGGGCACCCCCTCCATGATCGCCGCGTAGGCGTAGAGCATCGAAGGCGCGATCGAGTCGTCGTTCGCGTCGAGCGCGGCCTCGAACGCCTCGGTGCTCTGGTGCGCGGCGCCGGCCTTGATGTAGACCTCGGTGCTGCCGCACCACACCATCACCAGCCGCTCGCAGCCGTTCTCCTCCTTGAAGCGGCGGATGTCGGCGCGGATCTCGTCGGCCCAGGCGCGCTTGCTCTTCCCCGCCTTGACGTTGATCCCCTCCAGCTTCTTCACGTAGCGCTGGTCGAAGGCGGCCGGCATCGGCTTGACCGACTGCAGGAAGTCCTTGATCGGCTCGATGTGCACGAAGCGGTCGAGCACGCCGGCGTTCAGCGCGCTCTCGTAGGCGTCCTGCGGGAACGGGTCCCACGCGCCGAACACCAGGTCGTTCAGCTCCGCCAGCGGCACGAAGTCCCTGATCAGCGGGGCGCGGCCCTCGGTGCGCTTGCCCAGGCGGATGGTGCCGTACTGGGTGAGCGAGCCGATCGGCCGGGCCAGCCCGCGGCGGGCCAGCTCCACGCCGGCGATCAAGGTGGTGCTCACGGCGCCCAGGCCGGGAAGGAGAATGCCCAGCCGCCCCTGTGCGGGGCGCGGCGCGTAGTCGTCGTTGCGCACGGTGTGTCTACCTGTTCGCGGGTTCGGGAACGCTCCGGGACGGGCCCGGCGCGGACGGCTTGAATTCGGTGGTGCGGAGGTAACGCGCCACCCACCAGATCCGGTAGATGGCGGTGAGGTTGGTGAGCACGGCCATGGCCAGCATCACCCAGTTGAGGACCACGCCGCGGTGCCAGCTGCCGAAGAAGAGGCTGGAGCCGCCCAGCAGGATGATGCGCTCGGCCCGCTGCATCAGCCCCACCTTGCAGTCGATGCCCAGCGCCTCGGCCTTGGCGCGGGTGTAGCTCACCATCAGGCTCCCGGCCAGCGCCGCGGCCACCACGTACGCCATCCACGGCTCGCCCAGGTTGGGCTCCTTGCCCAGGTACAGCGACATCACGCCCAGCATCACCAGGATCTCGGCGATGCGGTCGGTGGTGCTGTCGTAGAACGAGCCGAACACGGTGGACATGCCGCCGCGCTTGGCCACGTGGCCGTCCACGATGTCCACGAAGCCGCCGAGCAGCACCAGCGCGCCGCCCAGCGGAACGTAGAACAGGAAGAAGGCGGCCGCGGCCAGGGCGTTCACCAGCACGCCCACCGTGGTGATCCAGTTGGGGTTCACCCGGTGACGCACCAGCACGTCCAGCGGGCGCACCAGGGCGCGGGTGATCTCGGCGCGGTAGGCCGAAGGCTGGAACTTCAGCACCGCTCGCTCAGGCCAGGATGATGCGGCTCTGCTCGCCGGCCTCGACGCCCTTGGCGATCTCCTCGTCGATGCGCTGCATCAGGCGGTCGAAGTTGGCGCGGGCGCTCTCGAACGCCTGGTACGCCGGGGCGGCCTGCACGCTGCCGGCCAGGCGCTCGAACTCCTCGCGCTCGATGTCGCTCGGCTCGCGCCCCTCGTGCAGCGCCGTCCCGATCTGCTCCTGCAGCTCGTTCAGGCGGTTGATGCCGGTGACGGTGTCGCGGTCGTTGGCCAGGGTGTCGTTGGCGCGCTTGAGCGCCTTGTACTCGTCGCTCTGCGCCACCAGCCGGCCGATGTCGCGCGCCTTCTCCCAGATCTGCTCCATCTATCAGCCTTCGTCGAAGGAATCGTCTTCTGAATCGTAGAAAGAACGGCCCGGTTTGGGCGTGTCCCTCCGCGGCGCTCCGGGCCGGTGCGCCGACAGCGGCGCAAAGCGGCTGAAGCCGCGGCTACCACCACGGGAAGCTTCGCAAACCGCGCGAGGCTGCGGCGTCGACCTCCGCGCCGCCTGCCGTCATCTCGGTGGCACCGACGCCGGGAGCCCGCGAAGGCGAGACTTCGCGCAGTCGTTGCCGCGTTTCAACTCAACCGCCCCTGGACTACTGCGGCTCACGAACCATCGCCGCCGGCCGTCAGCCTGCCGTCAATCCGCCGTCAGCCAGCTCCGCCAGCACGATGCGGTCTCGGCCGGCCAGGTCTCGCCGCACGCGCGGCTCGGCGAAGGCGGCGGTGGCGCGGACCAGGGCGCAGACGGCGTCCGCCTGCGCCGCGCCGATCTCCATCGCCAGCAGGCCGCCGGGCTCCAGGTGCCGGGGCGCCTGCTCCACCAGCGGGCGGATCACCTCCAGGCCGCCGGCGCCGGCGAAGAGCGCGGTGGCGGGCTCCCATTCCCGCACCTCGGCGTCGAGCGTGGCGCGCTCTTCGGTGCCCACGTACGGCGGGTTGCTGGCGATCACGCCGAACCGCTCGCCGCCCACGGCGTCGTACAGGCTGCCCAGGCGGAAGTCGACCGCGACGCCGGGAGCGGCGCGCTCCGCGTTCGCGCGTGCCACCTCCAGCGCGTCGGGCGAAACGTCGACGGCCACCACGCGCTCGAACGCGCCTTCCGTGGCGAGCGCCAGGGCGATGGCGCCGGAGCCGGTGCCCACGTCCAGCGCGGTGCGCGCGCCGCGGGCGGCGGCCCAGTCCAGCACCTCCTGCACCAGCACTTCCGTTTCCGCGCGCGGGATCAGCACGCGCCGGTCGACGGTCAGCACCAGGTCACGGAAGGCCGCGGTGCCGTCAATGTACTGCAACGGCTCGTGCTTCGCACGCCGCAGCAGCCGCGCCTTGAAGGCGGCCAGCTCGTCGGCCTTCAGCGGCCGGTCGAACTGGAGGTACAGGTCCAGCCGCTTGACGCCCAGAGTGCCCGCGAGCAGCAGCTCGGCGTTCAGCCTGGGGTTGTGAAACCCCTTCTCGCCCAGATAGTTCGCCGTCCACCCGACCAGCTCCATCACCGTCCAGGTCTTTTCGGACACGCGAGCTCGTCAGCGGGTGAAGGCGATCTGAGTGGACACGGCCGGGCGGTTCCGTACCCCCGCACCCCCGTACCTCCGCGCCGCGGTCAGGCGGCGCGCTCGGTCTGCGACGCGAGCTTGAGCGCCTCGAGCATCTCGCCCAGCTCGCCGTCCAGCACCTGCGGCAGCGCGTGCGTGGTGAAGCCGATGCGGTGGTCGGTCACCCGGCTCTGGGGAAAGTTGTAGGTGCGGATCTTGGCGCTGCGGTCGCCCGTGCCCACCTGCAGGCGGCGGTCGCGGGCGCGCTCGGCCTCCTGCTCGGCGATGCGCGCGTCCAGCAGGCGCGAACGGAGGACGGCCATGGCCTTGTCCTTGTTCTTGTGCTGGCTCTTCTCGTCCTGGCAGGTCACCACCAGCCCGGTGGGGAGGTGGGTGATGCGCACCGCGCTGTCGGTGGTGTTCACCGACTGGCCGCCCGGGCCCGAGCTGCGGTAGACGTCGACCTTGAGTTCGGCCGGGTTGATCTGCACGTCCACCTCTTCCGCCTCGGGAAGGACGGCGACCGTGGCGGCGCTGGTGTGGATGCGCCCCTGCGCCTCGGTGGCGGGCACCCGCTGCACGCGGTGCACGCCGCTCTCGTAGCGCAGGTCGCCGTACGCGTTGGGGCCGCGCACGTTGAACACCGCCTCCTTGTAGCCGCCGGCCGCGCCCTCGCTGAGCGAGACGATCTCGGTCTTCCAGCCGCGGCGGTCGGCGTAGCGCTGGTACATGCGGAACAGGTCGCCCGCGAAGAGCGCCGCCTCGTCGCCGCCGGTGCCGGCGCGGATCTCCACCACGGCGTCGCGGTCGTCCAGCGGGTCGCGGGGGATCAGCAGGAGCTTGAGCTCGTCTTCCAGCCGCTCGACGTCGCCGGTGAGCTGCTCCACCTCGGCGCGGGCCATGGCGGCCATCTCCAGGTCGCCGCCGCTCTCGTCCAGCAGCGCGCGGGCGCCCAGCAGTTCGGCGCGCGCCCGGTTCAGGCGCGCGGAAACCTCCACCACCTGGGCGAGCTGTGCGTGCTCGCGGCTCAGGTCGCGCAGGCGCCCGGGGTCGGCGTGGATGCCGGGGTCGGCGAGCTGCGTCGACAGGTCGTCGTAGCGCTGCTCGATCTCGCGCAGTCGGTCGTCCATCTAGAATAGAGCGAGAGCCGGGGGATCAGCCCCGGCTCTCGATCAGCGTCACTTGGCCGCGTCGCTGCCGGCGTAGCGCTGCCGGAACCGCTCGATGCGTCCCGCGGTGTCCATCAGCTTCTGCTTGCCCGTGAAGTACGGGTGGCAGGCCGAGCAGATTTCCACGTGGATGTCCTTGTTGGTCGAGCGGGTCTGCCACGTGTTGCCGCAGGCGCAGTGCACCGTGACCGTCTGGTAGTTCGGATGGATGTCCGCCTTCATGGGCGCACCTGCCTCGCGAATGAGTTCGTGCAAATCCCGGGATCTCCCCGGAAGTCAGTTCGAAAGAAGCATGAAAGATAGCCAAACCCGCCGGATCGGGCAACCCGGCGGGTGCACTTTTCGCGCGGACCGGAACGGCCCCGCTTCACGCTTCCTCGGATTGGATGATGCCCGGTTACGCCGCCGGCCCTTCGCCGCCGAGGCGGCGCGCACCGGGCTCACCCCCGCCGGTTCAGTCGTCGTAGTCACCGCACGCCACGATCGTTCCCAGGTTGCTGGGCGAGGCGTGCACGTTGACGATGTAGCTCTTGGCCTCGTTCAGGTCCATGGTCAGGTGCGCCTGGGCCGTGGCGCGGCCGTCGGAGCCCACCACCAGCGGCGGGTATGCCGTCGGCGGGCCCACCACCGGCGGGCTGGCGTCGCCGCACTTCCCCTCGTGCACGTGCCAGGGAAGGGTGGAGCCCGGCCGCGCGCCCTGCACGTTCACCGTCACCATGGTCATGTCGTGCCCGCTGGTGCCGCGCGCCGTGCCGGTCACTCCGGACCCGCCCACCGCGTTCAGCGTGCCGTTCCAGCCTTCCATGGCGCCGGGGCGGCCCATGTCCACGTCCACCTTTCCCGAGCCCGGGTCGGTCTGGACCTTGACCGTGCGGGCACACGCGGCGGCCATCACGGCCACCGCGAGCAGCTTCGCGATTCGCATCTGCGCCTCCAGGTTCGTTCGTTCGCTTCCATGGGAACGGACCCGTTTCGTCTGCACATCCCGCACCGTAGCGGCCGGCATCCGTCCGCGGTTGCCTGATGATCCCTACCGCGCGCCGGGCACGGCGAAGGCGCGCTGGCAGGGCTGGATCAGGGGGCAGCCGCCGCGCTGGGTGTAGAGGGCGGCCTCCAGGATCACCGCGGCGGTGTTCACGTTCTCGCCGCCGCTGATGCGGCCGCTCTCCTCGAACACGCCGGCGCCCCAGCCCCGGGACGTGCGCGCGCCCTCGACCTTCTGCACCGCCAGCCAGGTGTAGCCGCTGGGAAGGAGCGCATGCCACCCGTACGCCCCCTTGGTGCTCACCGTGCGCGGCGTGGGGCCCGGCGGCGCGCCGTCGGGCGGGGCCACGGGGAACTCCTTTCCGTCGCCGATCACCGAATAGTAGAGGAAGTAGGGTGGGCCGTTCAGCGCGTCTTCGTTGACGATGGTGACGGAGCCGGTCTGCCGGTAGCGCGCCTCCTGCGCCGCCAGCACCCGCCAGGCGATGTCGCGCAGCTCGGGCGTCCACCCCACCTCCAGTCCGTACATCACGAACGGCTCGCTGGTGAGCAGGTCGTTCCCCCGCTTGTCGGCGTAGACGGGCACGCCCAGCACGCTGCGGGGCTGCGCGTTCTCGCGGATGTCGAGCGCCTTCTGGGCCGGGTGGCCCCAGGCGGCGTAGCCCAGCGCGGCGTACTGCTCGTAGCCCAGGCGCCCCTCCTGGTAGCGGCGCGGCCGGCGGCTCTGCGGCCCCAGGTCCTCGCCGCGCAGGTAGCCGTCCTGCACCATGCGGCCGTAGTCGATGCGCTGCGCGATGGCCTGCGCCTGCGCGGCGTACTGCGGCTGGTTGGCGGCGACGATCTTGAGCGCCAGCAGCATCCGCCCCACGTCGATGGCCGACCAGCCGTAGCCGTCGGCCGTGGCCGATTCCTGTCCGGGCCGGCCGGCGATGCGCCCGCTTTCGGTATGGTAGTTCTTGTTGAAGGAGCCGTTGTCGAACAGCCGCGTTTCGGTGAGCGTCTGCAGGGCGCGGCGCATCCGCTGGTCATAGTCGGCGTCGGGGAGCAGGCCCAGCTGATTGGCCGAATAGAGCGCCAGCAGCGAGCTGCCGATGTCCCACACGGTGGCGTACTTGTAGTCCACCACCGAGTTCACCAGCCCCGTCTGCGCGTTGTACTGCCGGTCCACGTACGCCCAGGCGGTGCGCGCCGCGTTCATGAACACGTCGCGGTCGCTCACCGCCGTCCACTGGCGCGGTGACGGCGTGCGCGGCGCCTGGGCCCGCGGCGCCGCCGGGCCGGAGGCCGTCGAGTCGTGGCCGCGCGAATCCTGGCACAGCGCCGGACCCGCCAGGGTCACCGCGAGGGTGAGCAGCGTTACGATGCGCATCATCATCGAAAAGACACCGCGTGGACGCCCGCGGCCCGCCGGTGGGCCGCCGATCGCTCAAGTTGTTCCGGGAAAGCCACTTCCGGGGAAACGTAGCAGCCGGGTGGCACAGGGCCCCTGCGCAATCGGCAGGCCACGGGCCGCCATCCATCCCCGCAGCCGAGTATCCATGCGACGATCGCTCCACCTTTCAGCACCGCTGTCGAAGGTGAACGACGGTTCGCGGTCCTTCTTCCGACTCCGTGCCACCCGCGGCCCCCCATCCCTGCAGCGAACGTCCCCAACACCGGCGCAAGTGATTGCGATGCATGAACATCCATCACTCGGTACCACCATCCGTTCCTTGCAATCTCCGGCGACCGTGGCAATTCGCGGCGGCCCGACGGTCATCCGGCCCCTGTGCGAATCATCGTAAACACCTGTCCTGCAAGCAGTTAGGAGAATCTTACGGGCGGGAATGCATCCTGCCATTCCTTCGCGCTTGCGCGGGCCGCAATTCCGGGCACAGCATTTGCGAGCATGACGATGCCAATGGGCGGCAGTCCCTATGTCATTTGGCTGAAGCATCCAAATGGGGCGCCACTCGGCGACTCACAGGTTCGTATCGACAGCGTCTGCCCGCGCGTTCTTAGTGCGCATGACGGAACAGAGGGTACGGCAGGCGACCGGTTGACGCTGCTCGTTCGGCCGCTTCATTCAGAGCTTGCGATCGGAAGCGCGGGGCGCGTCATCGTGGCGCTGATCGGCATCGTGCTCGCAACGCTTTTTGGAACCGGCCTCTGGCTTTGGATACGCCGCCGCTTCAGCTGAGCGGCCGGCCGCGGCGCCAGCGCCGCAGTAAA
>Ga0207706_10000847_pt1 | contig 31461 bp, 28 predicted proteins | sample KBSC53metaG_FD_184318 | JGI IMG/M metagenome (GOLD analysis project Ga0207706, IMG submission 184318) | Corn rhizosphere microbial communities from Kellogg Biological Station, Michigan, USA - KBS C5-3 metaG (SPAdes) (version 2) | ecosystem: Host-associated > Plants > Roots > Rhizosphere > Soil ... | reverse complement strand
CCAAGCCCCAACCCGCCACCGCTCGCGCAGCACCGAACCGGCACCCGAGGACCCACGCCTCAGCACCCACACCTATCGATTGCCAATTGTTAAAGAGCGACTCTGCGAACTGGGGCCGCGTGCGTTCGTTTCAAGCGACCGCCTCCCTTGTCGTGCAAACGCTCGTGGGAGGTATGCTGCAGAGAGGTGAAATTATACGACACAACAGAAAAGAATGCAACGCAGACGCCCCGAATTCGCCGCGTCGCCGCGCCGCGCGAGACGGCTCACGCGGCGCGGCGCGCTCGCCTGCGTTTGCGCGGCTCCGCCTCTACCGCCGGTTTTGGATATTTCCACTTGTTGTGCACCCACAGCCAGTCCGGAGGACTGGCCCTGATCTCGCCTTCGAGCTGCCGCGCATAGCGCTCGACGACGTCCAGCACCTCCCGTCCCTCGTAGGGCGGCTCCACCAGCACGTGCAGGCGGACGCTGTAGTGCCCCTTGCGGACGCGCCGCATCGCGACATAGATCACCGGCGCATCGAGAAAGCGGGCAATCTTGTCGGCACCGGTGAAAAAAGCAGTGTCCTGGTTCAGGAAGCGAGTCCAGAACTTGTCCATGTTCCGCGGCGGCGTCTGGTCGGCGACCATCGCGTACGCGCGCGCTTCGCCGGCTCGACGCATCACCTCGAACAGGAACGAATGGATCGGAATCGGCTTGCCGCCGAAGCGGCTGCGCGTGCCGCGAATGAAGGCGTCGAGGCTCGCGACGCGCAGCGGCTTGTACACGGCGTCGATCGGAATGTCGAATTGCGCGCCCACGCCGGGCAACAGCCACTCCCAGTTGCACACGTGCGCCGTCAGCACCAGCACCGGGCGTTTCTCCTCGACGAAGCGATTGATCACGTCCGGGTTCTCGATCGACACGCGCTTCGCGAGCTCGCCGGCGCTGGCGCCGTAGCCCCAGAAGGTCTCGGCGAGTGTCTGCCCGAGGTTTACATACGACTGGCGGAGGATCGCCGCGCGCTCCGCTTCCGACTTCTCGGGGAACGCGTTGGCGAGATTGCGGGCGGCGAGCTCGCGGTGCCAGCGCAGCACGCGAAATGCCACGAAATAGGCAAACCGGCCGAGCGCGTAGAGCAGCGGCAGCGGCAGGCGCGTGAGAAACTCGAGGACGTGGCGCATGGGCTACACGGGACCGGATACGAATGCGCCCGCATGCAAGCGGGCGCGGCAGCCGAGCAGGGATCGGCGCGGTGAGCTTAGATGAGAACCTCGCGAGCGGCAATCCCGCGGATGCGCGCGCGCGCATCGTCGCGCTGCCGAGCCCCTCGCCGATACTGCGGCTCTTCTGGTGCCGACTCGATCCGGTGCCCCACGACGTCGAGACGCTGGGCGCGACTCTGTCGCCGCATGAATGGACGCGGGCCGGGCGATTCGGCAAGTCCGCGCTGCGGGAGCGGTACATCGTGGGCCGTGGACTCCTCCGCACGATCATCGGCGACGCACTGGGTATCGAACCCGCGCACGTCGAGATCGTCCGCGGCCGGCGCGGGCGGCCACAGCTCGCGCCGCCCCATGCGCTCGATTTCAACATCTCGCATACGCTGACGGTCGCGCTCGTCGGCCTGGTCGAAGGGGCGCGCATCGGCGTCGACGTCGAGCACGCAGGGCGATCCATTAACGCACCCGGCATCGCGCGCAAGTTCATGACCGCGAACGAGCGTCGCGCGCTCGAATCGCTGCCCGCGGACGCCGCGCGCCGCCGCGTGCTCGACCTTTGGACCTGCAAGGAAGCGATGAGCAAGGCGACCGGCGAGGCGCTGGCCGCGCCGTTCAGCGCAATCGACGTCGATGTGCAACCGCATCGCTGGTTGCGCAGTGGGCCGCCGCCCTACGAGCCCGCACAGTGGACGCTGCACGCGGCGCCGGTGCCGGAGGACTATCTCGCCACGGTCGCCGTCTGGCACGGCAACGCGATTCACACCTGACAAACCGTTTAGCTTACGCCACGCCTGCTTCGCTCAGAATCGCCTGCGCCTTGAGCAGCACCGGACGGTCGACCATGCGGCCGTCGACCTGTACGGCATTGCCCTGCGCCCGTCCGAACGCCTCGATGACGCGCCCGGCCCAGGCCACTTCGTCCGCTGTCGGCGCGAAGCACCCGTTGACGATGTCGACCTGGTTCGGGTGGATGCACAGCTTGGCGGCGAAGCCCAGCTGGCGGCTGCGGTAACAGTCGCGACGCAGCAGCTCGGGGTCGTCGATCGCCTGCGTGACGCCGTCGACGGGAGGCTCGATGCCCGCCACCCGTGACACGAGAACGATCTGCGAGCGCGCCTGGAGCAGGTCGTCGTCGCTGATGCCGAGATCCGCCTGATAGTCGAGCGATCCGAACAGCAGCGCCTTCACGTTACGTGCCTTCGCGACAGCGAGCACGTTCCACAAACCTTGCGCGCTTTCTATCAAGGCCAGGACGGGCACGTCGCGGCACGCCGCCGCCACGCGGTCGACATCGTCGGCGCGCTCGGCTTTCGGCAGCACGATGCCGCCGACACCGGGTTGTTCGCATACGCGCAGATCCTCGCCTAACCACGGTGTGTCGGCGGCATTGACGCGCACCAGCACTTGCCGCTGCGGCGTCAGCCACTGCGTGAGCGCGGCGCGCGCCCGCTCCTTGTCGGCGGCCGGCACCGCGTCCTCGAGGTCGACGATCACCGCGTGCGCGCGCGTCGCACACGCCTTGTCGAAGCGGTCGGGCCGGTTTCCGGGAACGAACAGGTAGGACCGAAGCACGCGCGATCTTTCGAGCGCGGTGCACGAAAGCCGCGCCGGCGACGATTCTAGCGCGGCTCGCCGCCGAGACCGATCGGAGGCGGCGCCAGGTGGGCGATGCGCCGGAACAATGCCTCGTATTCGTCGCCTGCGGCCGCCCCGAGCAGCGGATCGGTGTTGCCTGCGAACGCGTCGTCGATTTCCTCCCAGTCGCCCTGCGACAAATGCGCGCGCGCCAGCGGCAGCACCTCGTCCTCCTCGGCACGCATGTGACGCCAGTGGAACGCCGCATAGTCCTCGACCGCGGCGGCGAATGCTTCGAAGTGCGCATCGCCGCCGTGCTCATAGCGGCGCAGCGCGATTTCGAGCTGCCGAATGTGCAACTCGCCTTCGCGATGCTCCGCGTGCAGGCGATCGAGCACCGGCGCAGCCGCGGGATGGCGCAGCCGAAGAAGACGGAACAGATAACTCTCTTCCTTCGGGTGATGGAACCGCTCGGGAAACGCGTCGATGTAGTAGACCATCGCACCGAACAGCTGGAAGTCGGGCGCCGCGCGGCCGTCGCGGATTGCGCGCACGAGGTAGAGCATGCCGTGCAGCACGGCCGCGAGGGACCGGTGCTCGTCGTGAATGACGTTGATCGCGTTCATCGAACGACCCTTTGCGCGTGCGCGCGTTCTGGCCACCGGCCGCCGCGATGTGGCAGGATGCTCGTGCATCATCATCTCACCGATTCGTTGTTTTCGCTGCGTACAACACTAGCGCATCCCGGGTCGAGTCGTTTGATCCGGGTCAAAAGCGCATTTCCGAAGGAGGACAAATCCGATGCTTCCGACGTCATCGCCGCTTCGTGTCGCGGCCGCGCTCGCGTTCGCCACGGCAGTGCTGGCGGGATGCGACCGCCCGCAATCCGCGCCGCCGCACGCGTCCTCGACGCCACCGGCCGCGGTTGCAGCGGCACCCGCGTCACCACCCGCCTCGACACCGCAGGACGACCCGTACGACATGTCGAAGATGGATTTCAAGCCGGGCCCGGCGAAACTCAGCAGCGAGCGTCACACGGGCCCGTTCGCATCGGGCAGCGCGCTCAGCATGGACGCGGTCGTCAAGCCGCTCGTTCCCGATCCGGTCAAGGAGATCCGCCTCGACACCACGCACAAGGTGATCGAGATCGCGCCGGGCGTGAAGTTCAGCGCCTGGACGTTCGGTGACCAGGTGCCCGGTCCGATCGTGCGCGCGCGCGTGGGCGACCGGGTCAAGTTTTCCATGACCAATCGCAGCGACGAGCGCGTCCCCGGCATCCAGGTGATGGCGGCACCGATGATGCACTCGATGGATTTCCATTCGGCGATGGTTTCGCCGAACGACAAATACCGGTCGATCGCGCCGGGGCAGACGATCGACTTCGAGTTCACGCCCAACTATCCGGGCGTGTACATGTATCACTGCGGCACGCCGATGGTGCTCGAGCACATCGCGTCGGGGATGTACGGGATGATGATCGTCGAGCCGCGCGGCGGCTACCCGACGAAGGTCGACCACGAATACGGGGTCGTGCAAAGCGAGTTCTATACGAAACTCGACGCGCAGAAGCGCAAAATCGACGGCCAGCCGCTCTACGTTCTCGATGGGGAGCGCGTGCGAACCAAAGCGCCGACGTTCACGGTGTTCAACGGCCGCTACAACAGCATGGTCGACAAGCCGCTCGCCGCGAAGCCGGGCGAGCGCGTGCGGCTGTTCCTGCTGAACGTCGGACCATCGAACACGTCGAGCTTTCACGTCGTGGGCACGATCTTCGATCGCGTTTGGCTCGAAGGCAATCCGGACAACCAGCTGCGCGGCTCGCAGACCGTGCTGATGGGCTCGAGCAACAGCGCGATCGTCGAGTTCGTCATTCCGGAGGCCGGAAGCTACGTGATGGTCGACCATCACTTCGCGAACGCGTCGCAGGGCGCGATCGGAATCATCGACGCGGGCGCAGTACCGGGCGGTGGCGAAAACGAGCACCACAACATCCCGGCGACCTCTGCGCCGACCGACCCGGTCGCGGTCAAGGGCAAGCTCGCGTTCGACTCGAAATGCCTCGCATGCCATTCGATCGCGGGCGGCGACAAGCTCGGTCCCGATGTCTTCGGCGTTTCGAAGCGTCGCTCCGAGGCATGGCTCACGCGCTGGCTCAAGAATCCGGACGAGATGCTGAAGTCCGATGCCGATGCCAAGGCCATGCTCGACAAGTACAAGGTGCCGATGCCCGACCAGCACCTGTCCGACCAGGAGATCCGCGAGTACATCGCGTACTTCAAGTGGGCCGACGAGCATCTGCAGGTACAGGGCAAGCAGCAACCGCAGCAATCGGCGGCTGGTACCTCGTTGCAGCCGAACCAGACGCTTTCCGGGCAGCCGAGCTCGGTGAACGTTCCGCCCTCGCCGAACAGTCCTACAGAGGTCGTCACGATGCCCGCCGATGCGAAGGCCAAGGGAAAATGAACATGACTCGTGCACTCGGCCTGGCGATCATCGCAGAGGCCCTCGCGACCGCGGCGCCGCCGACCTCGGCGTGCGGCATCTGCATCGAGGACAAGGTGGCGGCCACGTACGATCACGCGGTCATCGAGCGCGCGGCCGCCAACAGGCAACAAGTCGTATTCGTCGCCGTCGACGGCCCCGTCGACGGCGACGCACTCGGCGGGAAGGTCGCGAAGGCGAACGTCAAAGGCGTGGTCGCCGGCTCGGTGCGCGTTTCGGCGGCACCCGCCGCTTTCTCGTTCGTGCTCGATGCGCGCGAGGAGCCCGCGCGCGCGGTGGCCGGTTTTCGCCGGGCCCTCGCCGATCCGCGAGCGCAGCTCACGCTCGTGCGCATCGTCCGCGACGGCCGGCTCGTGGAGCCGTAGCGTCGCCGCAACCACTCCCATCGCCGGCTGGCTGCATCCGGCGATGGGTGGCTGCATCCAGCTCCGGGCGGCTTTATGATGCGGCCCATGCTACCCACGCGCACGCAGGTCGCGATCATCGGCGCGGGCCCGTCCGGCCTGCTGCTCGGGCAGCTGCTGCACAACGCCGGCATCGACAACGTGATCCTCGAGCGGCGCAGCGGCGAGTACGTGCTCGGCCGCGTTCGCGCGGGCGTGCTCGAGCAGACGACGGTCGATCTGCTCGACGAAGCCGGCGTCGGGGCGCGGATGCACCGGGAAGGCCTGCTGCACGACGGCATCGAGCTGTCGTTCGGCGGCGCCCGGCATCGCATCGACTTCCGTGCGCTGACCGACGGCAAGCGCGTGATGATCTACGGCCAGACCGAGGTCACGCACGACCTGATGGACGCGCGGAAAGCCTTTGGCGCGCTGACGATCTACGAGGCCGACGACGTCGCGCCGCACGATTACGACGGCGATGCGCCGAGCGTGACCTGGCGCAAGGACGGTGAGAGCCATGCGTTGCGGTGCGACTTCATTGCCGGCTGCGACGGCTATCACGGCGTCAGCCGCGCGAGCGTGCCGAAGAACGGCGTCGAGACGTACGAGCGCGTCTATCCGTTCGGCTGGCTCGGCATCCTCGCCGATACGCCGCCCGTCTCGCACGAGCTCATCTATTCGAACCACGAGCGCGGCTTCGCGCTCTGCTCGATGCGCTCGCCCACGCGCACGCGCTACTACGTCCAATGCTCGCTCGACGACAAGGCGGAAGACTGGAGCGACGACGCCTTCTGGGGCGAACTGCGGCGCCGCCTCGATCCGCAGGCCGCGGCGACGATCGTCACCGGTCCTTCGATCGAAAAGAGCATCGCGCCGCTGCGCAGCTTCGTCGCCGAGCCGATGCGCTTTGGACGCATGTTTCTCGCGGGCGACGCGGCCCACATCGTTCCTCCGACCGGGGCCAAGGGCCTGAATCTCGCGGCCTCGGACGTCCGCTACCTCGCGCGCGCCCTCGTCGAGCGCATCGTCGAGCGCAGCGACGCCGGCATCGACCATTACTCCGACAGGTGTCTGCGACGGATCTGGAAGGCGGAGCGCTTTTCCTGGTGGTTCACCTCGCTCACGCACAGGTTTCCGGAAACCGGCGCGATCGGCCGGAAGCTGCAGCGCGCCGAGCTCGAATACCTGGTGAGCTCGCAGGCAGCGTCCACCGCGCTCGCCGAGAACTACGTGGGCCTGCCGTTCGACGACGTCGCTTGATCAGGGCCGGGCTCAGTCCCGCCGCCCGCTTTTGATCTAGAATTCGCCGTCGCTCGGGGGTCCGGGCGCAATTCCAGGAGGAAGAAGATGAAGCGCGCATTGTGGCCGGCACTGGCGTTCGGCCTTGCGATCGCGGCGTCGGCGGTCGCGCAGCAGGGTCCGGTGCCGATCTACGGGCTGGTCGAGCTGTCCGGCACCGGCACGACGTCCGGCACCAATTTCGACAACGGCGTCAAGCTCGCGGTCAAGGAGATCAACGCGAGCGGCGGCATTCTCGGCCGGAAGATCGAGTACACGTCGCTCGACACGCAGTCGCAGCCGCAAGTTGCGAAAGCGCTTGCGCAGAAGGCGATCGACGCCGGCTCATACGTCGTGATGGGCCCGGTGTTCTCCGGCTCGATCCTCGTCAGCATGGCGGAGACGCGCCGCGCGGAGGTGCCGAACTTCACCGGCGGCGAGGCAGCCGCCATCACGCAGCAGGGCAATCCCTACATCTTCCGCACGTCGTTCACGCAGACGACGGCGATGCCGAAGGTCGCGCGCTACCTGAAGGACACGCTCAAGGCGAAGAACGTCGCGATCATCTGGGTGAACAACGATTTCGGGAAAGGCGGCCTCGACACGATGAAGAAGGCGCTCGACGCGGCCGGCATCAAGGTAGCCGCGGAGATCTCGACCGATCCGGGCCAGCTCGATTTCTCGGGCGCGGTCCTGAAGGCCAAGCAGGCGAACGCGGATGCGCTCTTCGTCTACACGAACGAAGAGGAGGCGGCACGCGCATTGCGCGAGTTGCGCAAGCAGGGCTATGACAAGCCGATCGTCGGCGAGACGGTGCTCACGAGCCAGAAGGTGATCGAGCTCGCCGGCGACGCCGCGAACGGCGCCACCGCGCACGTCGGGCTGACCGCCGACGCGCCGCAGGAGCCGATCAAGAAGTTCAACGCCGCCTTCCAGAAGGAATTCGGCAGCAAGTCCGACCACAACGGACTCAAAGGCTACAGCGCGATGTACGTCGTGAAGGCCGTCACCGAGAAGCTCGGCAAGTTCGACCAGAAGGCCTTCGCGAAGGCGATGCATGGCATGCACCTGTCGGCGAAGGAGTATCCCGGGGTGCTGCTCGACGTGACGTTCGACGACAAGGGCGATCTCGACCGCGAGAGCTTCATGACGACGGTGGTCAACGGCAAGCAGGTCGTGACGTCGACGCTGCCGGCGGCGTCAGCGAAGTAAGGTCGCATCTTCCCGGCCGGCGACGCCATCGCCGGCCGGATCCTTCCGACGGCCGTGGATTTCCCGGGTCGCCGTCCCTTTGAGGCTAGACGGAAAGCGTAGGCGGAAGATCGCCCTGCAGCATCGCGACGCCCATGCCCGCGAGCGCCTCGTCCTCGTCGTCGGACAGTCCGCTGACGGCAACCGCGCCGGCGACGACACCGTCGATGCGAACCGGCAGGCCGCCGCCGAAGCCCACGTAGCGCGGATCGCCGTAGTAGGCGACGTCCGCGCCTTTCGCGCGCAGCGTCTCGCCCAGCACGCGGGTCGGCCGCGCGAGCCGCGCGGCGGTGAACGCCTTGTTCGCGGCGAGCGTTCCCGATCCGAGCAGCGCGCCGTCCATGCGCAGGAACGCGATCAGCTCGCCGTGCGCGTCGGCAACCGCGATCGCCGCCGTCCTGCCGCGTGACTCGACAGCGTCGCAGATTGCCTCGACGACGGCGTGGGCCGCCCCGTGCTCGATCAGCGGCGCGACGCGCATGAGAATCCTAAAGGGGGACGAGCGTTCCGGCGTCGAGCGACGCCGCGTAGCCGTCGATGACTTCGTTCACCTTGCGCCAGCTCGGCAGCGCCTTCATCGTCGAGAGCCAGCGCGCGACGTTCGGATATTCCGCGTAGCCGCAGCGCACGGTGTCGCCGAGCGCGACGAACGGCGCGCCGAAATAATCGGCGATCGTGAGCTCGTTGCCGCACAGATAGCGATTCTGCGAGCCGAGCAGGTTCCGGTCGAGCACGCCGAGCCAGTTCGCCGCGCGCTCACGGCCCCATGCGATCGTCGCCGCCTGCACTTCGTCGCTCGATCGCCTGTGCGTCGGAAGGATCTGCGGATACACGAAACCGTACGCGAAATCGCGGCCTACCTGCGTGTTGATCCAGTCCATCCGCTCGTTCACCCGCGCCCGCGCACGCAGCTCGGACGGATAGCGCGGAGACTTCACCTTGTCCGCGAGGTACTTGAGGATCGCCGAGCTCTCGGTCAGCCGGAAATCACCGTCCTCGAGCACCGGCACCAGGCGATTCGGATTGATCGCGGTGTAGTCGTCCTTGTAATGGGCGCCCGTGAACAGGTCGACGAGCTCGAAATCGATGGTCACGCCCTCCTCCGCCGCGAACAGCATGAGCGGACGGCTGGTCGTCGACGCGGGGTGATAGTAGATCTTCAAGGTTGCCTCCTCTCTCACGCCGCCGCGGCGAGATCGGCCTGCAAGCGGCGGATCAGCACGTCGATCAGATCCTGGCCCGTCGACGACTTCAGGCGATGCTGCCGCAGCGTGCGCACGAGTTCCGGCTTGGCGAACGCGTGGTAGTCGGCGCGGATCAGGATGCCGGCGATCGCCCGCTGCACGTCGAGCGATTTGGTCACCGGGAACAATTGCGTCAGTGCCTCGAGGCTTTGCCGATCGTCGAGCCTGTGCGAGGCGAGCGTGTCGAGCGCGCGCACCTGCGCTTCGGTGCCGCGCATGCGCGCGATGCCGCTCGCGACGCGCCGCAGCTCGTCCACGTCGGCCAGCGGCCGATGCCGCAAGTACACCTGCGCGATCTCGACATCGGCATCGCTCGGACTCGTGATCGCCTGCAGCACGCGCTCGCGCGCGGCGGGACTGCCGAGGCACGCGAGCACTCCGGCGCGCCCGGCATCGGCAAGCCACGACGACTGGACGGTCATGCTCGCGAGCACGCCGTCGAGCGCATGCGCGCTGTTCAGCGTGCACACGAGTTCGACGTCGGCCGAGCCGGCGCCCCCGTGCGCGAGCCTGCTCTCGAGCATGCCAACGAGCTCGGCGTGCTTCTCGGCAGGCGTGAGCCAGCCGAGATGCTCGGCCAGCGCGATCATCCGCGCCTGCACGGACTGCTCATCGGCGTCGCGCATGAACGCCAGATAGCGGTCTCGCGCCGCGCGGTCGGCGGCGATCTCGTCCAAAGCCTTCGCGACAGCCTCCGAATGCCGCAGCGTTGCGTCGAGCGTCGTCGCATATTGCTCCAGCCGGTCGAGGAACATCCGCACTTCGGCCGCGTCTCGCTGCAACAGCCGATGGACGAAGCGGAGCTTCTGCTCAGGCGCGAGGCGATCGTCCGCGAACTGGCACACGTCGCGACGATGCGAAGCCTGCACGTCGCCATCCGTCAGGCCGGCGACGACGGTCATCGACACGGGCGCAAACAGCGACAGGAGGCGCGCGCTCGGCTGACCGCTCGCGATCTCGGCAGCGCCGCCGGACTGAAGATACTGCTCGAGCACCGGACCCGCGGCGCGCCCGAGCGGCGCCTTCGACGAGAACCCGTAGATCACCGGAACGTCCTTGAAGATCTGCCGCATCCGGTCGCGGTTGCTCTCGGCATGACGCTCGCCGAGAATCTGCGACAGCCGCATCGCGTCCGCCTGCGAATATCCCGCCCGGACGAGGCTGCGTGCCACTTCCCCCGAAGCGCTGCGCAGCGCCTCGGCGTTCAGCGTGTTGCAGCCGAACAGGTACACCTCCTGCAGCTGCGAAAACACGCCGGGGCACGAATCGCTGCACGATGCGCGCTCCATCTCGGCTACGGGCAGCGATTCGCGCGCGTCGACCCGGTCGGAATAGAACTCGTCGCCGCCGTCGAAGTGACCGGAGATCACCAGCGCGTCGCAGCGAACGCCCTTGCGGCACGCGGACGCGAGCCAGTCGGGCCGGCCGCGCTCGACAAGCTCGACGAAATCAAACTGGTCGGCCGGCAGATTGCGGCGGAGCGTTTCCCGCTCGTCGGCCGAATTGACGGTGATCGTGCAGACGGTCTTGCGCGCGGCGTGCGCGTCGTCGACCCACGCGGCGACGACGACCGCGATCAGCAGCAATTTCAGGAGCCAGGGCATCGGCGAACGGCTTCGAGGCGCAAAAAAACGCGCCAGTATTGCACGTTCGCCCTCCGGCGTGGCGGCGCCCGGGCGGGGAACCCCCTGCGGACGCCCTCAGGCGGGTGCCTGGGAGACGTCGAGGCGGCGAATCAGAACGTCGATCAGGTCGCGGCCGTCGGGTGATTTGAGCCGATGATCGCGAAGCGCGCGGACGAGCTCGGGTGTTGCGATCAGCTCGAAATCGGACCGGATCAGGATGCCCGCGATCGCGCGCTGCACATCGAGCGTCCTCGCCACCGGGAAGAACCGCGTCAGCGTCTCGAGCGTCTCGCGATCGGCCAGGCGATGATGCGCGAGCGCGTCGAGCGCGCGCACCTGCGCCATGGTGTCGGTCATGCCCACGATGCCTGTCGCGAGGCCGCGCAGCTCCGCTACGTCGTCGACCGGATGATGGCGCAGATAAACCTGAGCGACCTGTACGTCGGCCGGCTGGGGACTCACGAGTGCCTGCAGCACGCGCGCATGGTCCTCCTGGCTGCCCAGGCAGGCGCGGATCGCCGCGTGGCCGGGATCCTCGGCTCCGGCGGCCGGCAACAGCGCGAGACCGTGCCCGAGATCGTGCGCCTCGTTCAGCCGGCAAACGAGATCGACGTCCGCCGCGGTCACCGGCGCTTGCGCGTATCGCTCGCCGATCATGCGCATCAACTCGCCTTGCACGCCCGCGGGCGACAGCCAGTCGAACTCGCCCGCAAGCTCGATGAAGCGCGCACGCAACGCCGGTCGCTCGACCTCGCGGAGGAATTCGAGATACCGTGCGCGCGCCGCCCCGTCTTCGCTGATCGCCGCCAGTGCCGCCGTCACGTCCGGCTGCTGCCGCGTGCGCTCGTCGAGCGATGCGGTGAAGCGTTCCAGCCGATCGACGAACATCCGCACTTCGGCCATGTCGCGCTCGAGCAGGCGATGAATCGCCGCCACCTTGCGCGCCGGCGAAAGCCGATCGTCGACGAAGCGGCAGACGTCCGCGCGAAAACCGGCGTCGGCGTCGCCATTGCGCATTCCGCGCGTGACGGCGAGCGAATGACCGGGAAAGTAACTGGTGATGCGCGGATCCGGCCTCCCGCTCGCGACGTCGCGCGCACCGCCGGCTCGTAGATAGCGATCGAGGTAGGTCGCGGCCACCGGCCCGAGCGGCGCGACGGACGAAAAGCCGTAGATCGCCGGAACGTCCTTGAAGATGTGCCGCATCCGGTCCCGGCTGCTGTCGGCATAACGCGTGTTGAGCGTGCGCGCCAGGCGCTGCGCATCGGGTTGGGCGTGACCGGACTGGACGAGCAGGCGCGCGATCTCGGCCTCGTTGTGAAGCGCCTCCGGATTGAGCGTGTTGCATCCGAACAGGTAGACCGCCTTGAGGTGCGAGAACAAGCCATTGTCCGGGTCGCTGCACGCGACGCGCTCCATTTCGTCCACCGGCAGGAATTCGTTGGTGTCGACGTGCTCGGAGAAGAATTCGTTGCCGCCCGCGTAGTCGCCGCCGTCGTAGTGGCCGGAGATGATCAGGATGTCGCAGCGCACGCCCTCGCGCCGAGCGCTTTCCAGCCAGTCGGCACGGCCTCGCTCGACGAGCTCGACGAAGCGATAGCGGTCGGGAGGCAGGTGGCGGCGAAACGCTTCCTTTTCGTCCGCGGAATTGACGGTGATCGTGCAGACGGTTTGCGTAGGCGCATCCGCACGGCCGGCGGGCGCGCCGGAATCCGCCTGCGCGTCCAGCGCAGTGCCGCACAATAGCGGCACCACCGACAATGCGCGGACCAGCGAACGGATCTGGGACATTGCGCGACGACTTTTCGAAGCATGCGCGGGTGGACGGCCCCGGCGAGCGCAAAGTGTCGGACATTCGTCCGAATGTGTCCGTCGGACGAGAGGCGAAGTTGTGTTCAGTATTGCGGAATTATCCGCGTAGGACTCGGCTTACGGGATTCGCTGCGGGCTGTTTGCAACTGCGGTGCACGAGCAGAAAATGAAACGGGATTCGGCACATGGCGCGGAATCCCGTGAAGCGAAGACAACTCGATGCGGAAACCGGTTGAATCGGCTTGCGAAAGCGCGTCAGTGGCGGCCCACCTGGTTGCCGATGACGCCGCCGACGATGCCGCCGCCGACCGCGCCGCCCACGTCACCGGTGATCGCTGCACCCGCGGCGGCGCCGACCCCCGCGCCGACCACGGTGTCACGATCGCGATGACTCATCGTCCCGCATCCGGCGATCGTCATGACTGCGAGTGCCATCGCCAGCTTCTTCGTCGCTTCATTCATGTGCATCCTCCATTCGCGTTTCACGCGACCACTATCGCCGCGCGCCCGTCTGCGGGCAATCGGACGTGTCCGATCATCCTGTAGGAAACCGCGCATTGCGCGGCGGGCGCGCGAGGCGCAACGTTCCGTGCTCGGTCCCCATCGCACGACGGTGACTGCTGCGAGCGCCGATCGATGAAACAAGCGACCCGGAACGCCGGGGCGCTCGTCGAGAGCGTGGTTCCCGCCCGGCTCGACGCACTGTCGTGGTCGCGCTTTCACACGCTCGTGATCGTGGCGCTCGGCATCACGTGGGTGCTCGACGGACTCGAGGTGACGCTCGCCGGTGCCGTGTCCGGAGCGCTGAAGGAAAGTCCGGTGCTGCGCCTCACCGATGCGCAGGTCGGCCAATCGGCGAGCGCGTATCTCGCCGGCGCCGTGCTCGGCGCACTGTTATTCGGCTGGCTCGCCGATCGCTTCGGGCGCAAGCGCCTCTTCTTCGTGACGCTCGGCGTCTACATCGCGGGAACGGCCGCAACGGCGTTCGCCAACGGTTTTGCGATGCTGTCACTCTGCCGCTTCGTTACGGGAGCGGGGATCGGCGGCGAATATTCGGCGATCAATTCGGCGATCCAGGAGCTGATCCCGGCACGCTACCGCGGGCGCACCGATCTTGCGGTGAACGGCAGCTTCTGGCTGGGGGCGGCGCTCGGCGCGATCGGATCGAGCGTGCTGCTCGCACCAGGCTTGTTGCCCGCCGACATCGGATGGCGGGTGGCGTTCGGCCTGGGGGCTGTGCTCGGATTGGGCATCCTGTTCCTGCGGCGATTCCTGCCGGAAAGCCCGCGCTGGCTGTTGCTGCACGGGCGGGCCCGCGAAGCGGATGACATCGCCGCTCGCGTCGAGCGTGCGGCGCGCGGCGCCGTGACCCCGGCGGCAGAACTGTCGCGGCTGCGCCTGCGCATCCGTGCGCGCTCGGGCGGGTTCGTCGATCTCGGCGTGTCGCTCTTCCGCCACTACCCGCGCCGCGCAACGCTCGGTCTCGTCCTGATGACGGCGCAGGCGTTCTGTTACAACGCGATCTTCTTCACTTACGCGCTTGTGCTGGGACGCTTTCACGGAATCCCGTCGTCCGAAGTCGGCCTGTACCTGCTGCCGTTCGCGGCCGGCAATTTCGCGGGGCCGCTCGTGCTCGGCCGCCTGTTCGACACGTGGGGACGGCGGCCGATGATCGCGGCGACGTACGCGCTTTCGGGCCTGCTGCTCGCGCTGACCGCGATGCTGTTCGTCGCCGGTCTTCTCGACGCGGCGACCCAGACGCTTGCATGGACTTGCGTGTTCTTCTTCGCGTCGGCCGCCGCGAGTTCCGCGTACCTCGTCGTAAGCGAAAGCTTTCCGGTCGAGGTGCGCGCGCTGGCGATCGCGTTCTTCTACGCGCTCGGCACCGGCATCGGCGGCATCGGAGCGCCGTGGCTGTTCGGGGCGCTGATCGGCACAGGCGACCCATCCGCGGTCGCCTGGGGCTATGCGCTCGGCGCCGTGCTGATGCTGATTGCCGCCGCAGGCGCGCTGTGGCTCGGTATCGCAGCCGAGCGCAAGCCGCTCGAGGAGGTCGCGCCGCCGCTCTCCTTCGCTGCCGAGGAGCACGAGCAGGCACCACGCTGACGCCGCGCGAAGTTAATCCACGAAGCGGACGCCGTTCTCCTGCGCGCGCAGGCGCGGATCGCGCGATTTCACGAGCACCGGCCTGCCTTCCAGCATCTCGAAGCACCGCTCGAGCGTCTCGTCCTCCAGCCGGCGCATGGCCTCGGCCGTGTAGAACGTCAAGTGCGGAGACAGGATCACGTTGTCCATCGCGTGCAAGGACGCGAGCGGGTGGTTCGATCGCGCGAGCGGCTCGTCGCTGAAGACATCGAGCGCAGCACCTCCAAGATGTCCGCGATGCAGCGCGTTCACGAGCGCGGCTTCGTCGACGAGCGCGCCGCGCGACACGTTGACGAGCGTCGCGCCGGGTTTCATCGCCGCGATCTCCCGCGCGCCGATCAGATGCTCGGTCTGCGGCGTCAGCACGGCATGCATGGAAACGATGTCGCACTGCTGCAGCATCGCCTCGAGATCATCGCACCTCGATACACCTGCGCGCGCCATCGCGTCGCGATCGACGTACGGATCGAAGCCGAGCACCTGCATCCGGAACCCCTGGCCCGCCATGCGCGCGACGGACGTACCGATCCGGCCTACGCCGACGAGTCCCAGCGTCTTGCCCGCGAGATCCGAAGCAAGCCATCGCGACGTGGGCCATGCCCAGCCGCGTTCCTGCATTTCGCGCTGCAGCGGCTTGAGCTTCCGCGCGAGCGCGAGCATCAACGCGACCGCGCCCTCGGCGACCGTCTCCTCCGCGTATTCGGGAACGTTGACGACGGGAATGCGCCGCGCGCGCGCAGCGACGATGTCGATGGCGTCGATGCCGACGCCGTACTTCACGATGCCGCGCAGGCGCGACGCGCCCTCGATGGTCGTGGACGAGATGTCCGCATAGCACGTGAGCAGCAAGTCGGTGTCGCGCAGCTCGAAAGCCAGCGCGTGCGCGTCTGCCGTGCAGGGAAGAAGCACGAGCGTGGCGCCCGTGTCGCGCAACGCCCGATCGACGCGGGGGACCTCGAGCTCCGCATCGGTGCGGACGATCTTCGTCAAGGCCGGCGCCCGTTCACACTATCCAGCGGGCGCGTCGCCGTCCGCCGCGATGGTCGCTTCCACGATGTCGAGTGCGCGATCGAGATCGCGCTCGTCGATCGTGAGCGGCGGCGCGAGCACGAGCACGTTGCCCTGCCCTATCTTGAACGACAGCCCGTTCTCCAGGGCGCGATAGAGCACGCGCTCGGCGAAGTCGCGCGCCGGATGCCCGGTGACCGGATCGCAGAGTTCGATGCCGAGCAGCAGGCCGACGCCGCGCACGTCCGCGATCAGCGCATGTCGTCGCTGCATTGCCGCCAAGCGCGCGAGCGAATGCGCACCGAGGCGTTGTGCGCGCTCGAGCAGGCCTTCCTCGGCAATGACGTCGAGCGTCGCGAGCCCCGCGGCGCAGCCCACGGAGCTCTTTTCGTGCGTGTAGTGGCCGAGTGCACGATCGCCGGCGACATCGAGTCCTTCGCGCGCGATCAGCGCGGCCAGCGGGAATACGCCGCCGCCAAGACCCTTACCGAGGACCACCATGTCGGGAACAATGCCGTAGCGCTCGAAAGCGAACATCGAACCGGTGCGGCCGAGACCGATCGGAATTTCGTCCAGCACGAGCAACGCACCGTGCCGGTCGCACGCGCGGCGCAGCGTCTCGTAGTACGCGCGTGGGGGAATCTGCACGTCCGTCGAGCGCACGGTTTCCACGACGACGGCGGCGACGTCCTCTTCCTTGCCGAGCACGTACTCGACATATTCCGCGCAGCGCGCATTGCACACCCCGCCGCAGCCGAATCGGCAACCGCGCGGATCGCAGGGCTGCACGTGCTCGGTGCCTGGCAGCAGGGGGCCGACGTCGCGGCGAAACAGCGCTTCGCCGCCGATCGAAATGGCGTCGAGCGACGCGCCGTGGAACGCGTCCCACATCGAGACGGTCTTGTGCCGCCCGGTCGCGATGCGCGCGAGCTTCAGCGCCATGCCGATTGCCGTGGTGCCGCCCGGCGCAAACAGCACCTTGCCGAGATCGCCGGGCGCGAGCTCGACGAGCCGGCGCGCGAGCGCCACGGCGGCCTCGTTCGTGTAGCGCCGGGGCGAGAACGGCAGCGTGTCCAGCGCATGCTTGACCGCCTGCACGACGCGCGGATGACCGTGCCCGACCTGGTGCACGCTGTTGCCGTGAAAATCCATGTAGCGCCGGCCCTCGACATCGGTGAGCCAGATGCCGGACGCGCTCGCGAGCGCGTTGAAGCACGGCGTCGACAGCGACTGATGCAGGAAATACTTCGCGTCTTCTTCGAGCAATGCGCGCGTGGAAGGCGCGAGCCGCTCGCGCTCCCACTTCCGGCGCAGCGGAGACAGGTTGATGTCACCCTCGGCCGCGAGATCCGACGGCGGGCGATTTGCGTCGGGCTTCATGCGCCGGCGGCGGTGATGCCGGTTGATGCGCGCAGCTGATGGCGGTGCATGCGTTCGTTGCGGGCGAGCGGGGTCTGCATTGTGCAGGCGCCCCGGACGCCGGCGCAAGCGCGCGGTACGGCCTCAGAGCGCGCGCCGCGCGCTGGCGGCTACCCGGGAGAATCCGACAGGATCACGGTGCCTTTTCGCCGACCGCCGAGTACAGTTCCGTGGCAGGAACGACGCGCCCGTGCAGCGGCAGGATACGGTCGACCGGCCGGTCGAGCCTCGCGAGATTATCGACGAGATTCGCGTTGTTCGGATTGATCTGGGCCGGTGGCGGCGCATTCGGCGGTCCGGGCGTGAACAGGTCCGCTTCGATCAGCAGCCGCTCCTTCGGCAGGTACGCCATGAGCATCGTGTCGCTGTGGTTGGTGTCCGTGGCGTGCAGCAGCTCGATCGTCCGCGTGCCGTCGCCGAGCACCATCCGGTCAACGACCGGAATGACACGCGCCTTGCGCTTCGACTTCGTGAGGTGATCGGGCGCGATCGTCGTCACCGTCGCGAGCGCCCGCTCGAGATACGCCTTGTTCCCCGCCTGCGTGACAATCGTCGCGCCTTCGCCGACCGCGGTCCGCAACCCTCCCGCATGATCGAAGTGTGCGTGCGAGTTGATCACGTAGCGGATCGGCTTGCCCGGGACGAGCTTTCTCACCTGCTCGAATACGGGCAGGCTGCGGCCGTCGTTGAGCGGCGATTCGACCAGGACCACGTAGTCCTTCATCTCGATCGCGACGCTGTTGTGCGATCCGCCGGCGATGAACCACACGCCGTCCTCCACCTTGTCGGCCGTCACGCGCTCGGTCGCCGTGCGTACCGCATCCGGAAGTGCAATATCCGCGGGGAGGTTCGGCATGACCTCGTGCACGGTCAAATCGAGCGCCGGCCTGCCGCCCTGGCTTTGCGTGATGCGCGTCGGAAACGCGAATCCGCCGAAGTCGGCGTAGCCGCCGTACACCGTGACGACGTCGACTTCCCCGAGCACCGGGTCCGGCATCCGCGATTCGACGCGAACGACGCGGTTCTGGTCCAGGTACGCTATCGCGCGGAAACGGCCGGGCTCCGTGAACGCGAGGGTCGTCATCGGCTTGCCGCCAATCGAGCGAGTCCCGACCTTGGCGTCGTTGCGCAGTGCCGCCTTCAGCACGCCGTACGGCGTGATCCACAGCGCGTGAATTCGCTCGGCGACGAACCGCGGACCCGGCGCCGGACCTGCCGCCGTCTGGTTCCATGCGAACGAGCCGTGCACGAACTGATCGTTGCGCTGCGACGCCGTATGCGGATAGCCCCCGCCCCCCAAGGCCTCGGCGCGCGTCAGCACGATCTCGTCGCGCATCGCGCCGGTTTCGTAGTTGATCGTGCGCGTCCAGGCATTGAGCCTGATCTTCGGCCACGCGTCGTTCGGCCGGTATGCCTGGCCGAACGTCCAGCCGAGGCCATCGCCCGCGTAGCGCACCGATTTGAGCTCACCGACGCGAAGTTCCGCCGCCGCGCGCTCGAGCCGCGGGTCTGCTGCCTGCGCGACGGTGGCAGCGACGACGCCTGCCGTTGCCGCCGCGATTGCGAGAATTCGTACGTGTTTCCCGAACATCTGTCGCCTCCGATGGGGCCGTCCGATCGATGAGAGCCGGCACTCGCTGGTCGGCGAAACAGCAGTCCGTCGCATTTCATTCCACAGGCAATTCCAGCCGGCCACTCGCCAATATTGCAAACGCGGTGCACAGCGTTTACATGGCCGCGCCCCTGAGCCACGGGAAAACAAGCCGATGCAGACGATGGTGCGCGTCTTGCAGGCGACAAAGGCGGGAGGGTTCGATTCTTCGCGATGGCAAACTGCCCGTTTTATCGCGTGGACGCCACATCCGTCGAGCGCCGAAAGGCGCCTCGGGACGGCAGTGTTGCGAAAGCGCCCGTGGCTCCCGCTCCGTGGTGCGCGCATCTGCATTCGCCGGTGACCAAGTACGTGGCCATCGTCGTCACGGGGGGACACCGGCGGCTGCAATGCGGCGGTGAGCTTGCGAATTGCCAGATTCAGCCGACGCGGCGGCCCAGGTTGTGATCGGCCATGGGCGACCGCTGCGTGCGCCCTTGCCGATAACGCGATTCCATTGCCCCTCGGCCGAAGTCGCGCAGTTCCATCCGCGCGCCAGCGGTTCCAGCAGCAGCCGCTGCGGCGCCCGCCGTCAGCAGCGTGAGCGCGTGCCACGTTGCGCCGACGCTTCCGACCAGGTGCAGCAAGCCGATGACGAAGGCCGCGCCTCCCACATAACCGACGAGCAGGCGGAACGCGCACCGCACGAGCGCGCGCTCCTCGTCCGCGCTCGGCGGGATGCGCAGCGTGCTCAATCCGCCGCCCATGCCGCGCGCGACGCGCCGCCACGCACGCCGGGCAACCGGGCGTCCCGTGCAGCACACTCGTCGATGAATGCCTCGATCCACGCGTTGACGCGGGCCGAATCGGTGATCGGTCCCATGTGGCCGGCATCCAGTGCAGCGACGCGCGCATTGGGCAGCAAACGCACCAGCATGCGGTGAATCCGGCGCACGACGGCCGGGCTGCGATCGCCGGTCACGAGCAGCGTTGGCGCGGCAACCACGCGAAGGTCCTCGGCATTTCGCGGCCACGACCGCGCCGCCTGGAAATCGAGGGGAAGCTTGTCCACGCGCCGGGCAATTGCGGTCTGGGCGGGCAAGGGCAGCGCCGCAAAGCTGCCGTTGCCGCTCCAGAAATCGACGAACGCCAGGGCCGCGGCGTGGCGGTGTCCGGACGCAACGAGCCTCGCGACGCGCTCGGACAGCCGTCTTACGTCCACGTTCGCGGGATCGTCGTCGGCCAGCAGGCGAAACGCAACCGGCTCGTAGAGCGCAAGGCTCGCGACGCGGCCGCGTGCCCGTTGTGCGAGCCGCAATGCGACCAGCCCACCATAGGAATGGGCGATCACGTGCACGCGCAGGTGCGGCTCGATCAGCGCGTCCAGCCGGTCGCCGACCAGGCGCACTTCGTCGTCCAGCGTGAACGACGCAGCCGACGCGACCGGCGGGTTGTCGCCATATCCGCAAAGATCGAGCGCGATCACGCGATACCGTGCGGACATCTGCTCGGCCAGCACGGACCATTGTCCTTTGGAGCCGAGCGACGAATGCAGCATGACGACCGGCATGCCGGTGCCTGCGACGAAATAGCCGGTTCGCGCGCGCGGCAGGTCGTGGACGACGTTGACGGCGGGCGCAGGCTGCGGCGATGCGGCCATGCTCGTTGCGTTGCTTTCCATCGGTGCTCTCGCGATCGGGCGGTCGGAATTCGCGGCGCGCATGGCGCCGCGCCCAGCAGGCGCGATCCGCAGCAGTTGCGGCGAACCGCGCACCTGACGAAAGCCAGTGTAGGGATCGATTGCGGCAGGAAGATTTCGCCGGCCGGCGATTATTGTTGCTTTTGTTCCGCACCGCGCAGGCACTACGTGCGGCGCGGACAGGAGCAGCGCACGCGGCGCCTTCAGGCGAGCCGGGTCCGCTTTCCGTCCACTGCAAGATCGGCGATCACGCGGCGCACCTCGCTCGGCATGAACGGCTTCTCGATCACCGGGCGGCCGCTGCCGTTCACGAACTCGCGCAACGCGGACGCGAGCGTGTCGCCGGTCACGAACACGACCCGGCGCGTGCGCTCGGGCCAGCGGCGCGCGATTTCCTGGTACAGCGCGCGCCCGTCGATGTCCGGCATGCGGATGTCGGTGATGATTGCGTCGAAGTGCTCGCCGGCGAGCCGCTCGAGCGCTTCGCGTCCCGAAGCCACCGCGACGACGCGGTGTTGCGCGCTCGCGAGGATCTCGGTCAGCGCATCACGGATCTCGGCCTCGTCGTCGACGATCAGCACCGTGTGCTCGCCCGCGGCCTGCTCCTGCGCAGCCTCGGGCTTCACCACCGCCTCGCGCGCAACGCCGACAGGCAGCGCAACCGTGAACGCAGCGCCGCCGCCCGCGGGACTCGCGACGGTCAGCGTTCCACCGTGCGCCTCGACGATGCCGAGGCTGACCGCGAGCCCGACGCCCGTGCCGACGCCGATCGGCTTCGTCGTGAAATACGGCTCGAACACGCGCGCGCGCAGATGCACGGGGATCCCGGGCCCGTTGTCCGCGACGGTGACGCGCACCATGTCGGTGGCGGTGTCGAAGCGGCTCGTCACGCGGATCCTGCGCGGCGGCGGCTGATCCTGCAATGACTGCTGCGCGTTGACGATCAGGTTCAGCAGCACCTGGTGCAGCTGGTCGGAATCGGCGTGGATCATCGGCATGCCGGACGCGAGGTCGAGCGTCACGTCGATGCTGCTCGTGCGGATCGCGTAGCTGGTGATGTCGAGCGCCGCCGTGGCCACGTCGTTGATCGCGACCGGCCCCCGCTCGGGCCGCTGCTGCCGCGCCATCGCGAGGAACGTGCGGACAATGCGCGCGCAGCGCTCGGCCGCGGTGCGTATCTTCTGGGCGGCGGCCTGCGTGGCGCGATCGCCCTGCTCTTCCAGCAGTACCGCGCGAGCGACCACGACCGACAGCGGGTTGTTGAGCTCGTGCGCGACGCCGGCCAGCAGCGATCCCAGCGCGGCCAGCTTCTCGCGCTGATGCAGCGATTCGCGCTGCCGCGCGAGTTCCTCCGTCGAGCGCTTCTTTTCGGTGATGTCGCGGGCGATCGTCAGCACGTGCGGCTTGCCCTGGTATTGCATCGGGATGCCGTACAGCTCGAGCGTGAGCGGCGCGCCGTCGCGTCGCGGCTGCGTCACCTCGACGTGCATGGGCTCGCCGGCCGCGACCGCGCGCAGGAATGCGAGATCGTACGAGGGTCCCGTCCAGCTTCCCGGCGCCAGCGCCGCGAGCTCGCCGTCGCCGTAGCCGTACATCTTCCACAGCGCGGGATTGGTGTCGACGATCGTGCCGGCCTCGTCGAACAGCGCGAGTCCGTCGATCGACGCGCAGAACATCGCCCGATACTGCTCCTCGCTCGCACGGAGCGCCGATTCCGCGGCCTTGCGATCGGTGATGTCGCGGGCGAGCGAAAGGATGCGGTTCTTGCCGTCGATGGCCACCCGCTTGCCGAACACCTCGTACCAGCGCAGGCTGCCGTTCTTGTGCCGGCCGTGCCACTCGACGCAAAGCTCCTCGCCGGCGGCCGCGCGCGCCACCATGTCGACGGCATCGGCGCGAGTGAAGGGAGGCACGCCGGCTCCGAGCGTGCCGATATCGAGTCGGCGGAATTCTTCGCGGCTGTAACCGAACGCCGCGCACGCCCTCGGATTGGCGTCGATGATCGCGCCGGTGTGAATGTCGTGCACGAAGATCGCGTCTTCGGCGGCGTCGAAGATCGCGCGATAGCTCACCTCGGATACGCGAAGCGCCTCGTACACGCGAGCGCGCTCCGCGATGTCGCGGCGCAGCCGGTTCTGCGTATCCGCGACCTCGAGCGCCATCGCGTCGAAGGCCCGGCTGAGCCGGCCGAGCTCGTCGCGGCCGGCAAGGCCGCTTCGTGCGCTCAGGTTGCCCGCCGCGAGCTCCTCGGCCGCGTGCACGAGCTGCGCCGTGCGGCGGGTGAGGATGAAGTGAAAGACCAGCCACATCGCGAGGGCCAGCGCCGTCACCCAGCCCGCCCAGTAGAGCGATTGCTGCACGACCTGCGCGCGCGCCTCGGCCTTGTAGCGGCTCAGGTTGTAGGTCAGGAACACCGTACCCGTCCGGGACGGACGCAGCTCGCTGCGGTGGCCGCCGATCAGGATCTCGGCGTGGCCGAGCAGATCGTCGCCATCCGACACGACCAGCATGCCCGAGCGCCGCTCGCGCACGGCCTGCAGGTCGACTTGCGGCAGCGCGTCAGCGATCGGTCGACCGATCAGCGCGCGGCGCGTGGATGCGATGACGATGTCGCGATCGTCGGTCATGGCCGCGAGCCCGACGTCGTGGTTATGCGCGAGCACCGAAATCTCGCGTTCCGCCGCCGTGGTGTCGCCCTTCAGCAGCAGATACTCGAGCGTGCTTTGCAGCCGCGACATTTCCTGCCCGAGTCGCTTGCGTCCGTCCTCCTCGGCCGCCCGCTCGGCCTGCGGGACGTGGTAGAGCAGGTTCACCGCGGATAGGGTCGCGGCGAACCCCAGCAGCAGCAGCGGCACCGTGAGCTTGAGCGAAACCGGAAGGCGCAGGCGCATGCGCTTCATCCCGCGGCGAGCCTGCTCCCCGGGGCCGTCCGCGGCGTCATCGCATGAGATTGACGAGCGGCTCGGGCGCGAGCACGCGTTCGATCTCGACTCCGTTGCGCAGCAGCTTCGCGTCCACCATCAGCGTCATCAGCCGGCGCCCGGTCACCGCGAGCTCCGGCGACGATCCGCCGATCATGCGCAGGTTCTCCTCGCGCGTCGGCACGTGCAGGCCCTTGAGTCCCGCGAGAAACTCCTCGCCGGAGCGCTGCTGCCGGATTCCCATGCGGCGCGCGGCATCGTGCGGGTCATTCCTCACGTAGTCGAGCGCGTCGAACCAGCCGGCCAGCAGCGCCTGGATCGCCTTCGGGTGGCGCTCCAGTGCGGTCTGCCGCACAGCGAGCAGATCGACGATCTCGCCCGGTATCTGCGTGCTGTCGAACAGCGTCGCGGCGCCCGCGCGCAGAAACTGGGCACGATACGGATCGAACGTCACCGCGGCGTCGACCTGGCCCTTTTCGTACGCACCCGCCTGCTCGTTCGATTCGAGGTGCACGACGTTCACGTCGCTCGCCTGCATGCCCGAAACCGCGAGCGCGCGGGAGAGCACGAACGCGCCGAGCGCGCTGCTTTCGACGGCGACCGACCTGCCCTTCAGGTCCTTCATCGATCGCATGCCCGGCCGGCCGACGACGACATCCGCGCCGTTCGACACGTCGACGACGAGAATGATGCGCGGGTCGTAGCCGTCCTCGGCCAGACCGAACAGCTCGTCGAGGCTGATCACCATGCCGTCGATCGCCTGATTGCGGTAGGCACGCAAGACCTCGCTTGCCGACGGATATTCGACGAGCTGAACGCTCGCGGGATCGAGCTTGCCGAGCTCGCGCGAGAGATAGAGCGGCTCGCTGCCGATCCAGACGTTGGTGCCGATGCGCAGCGCGGCTTCCGGCTCGCGCCCGCAGCCGGCGAGCGCCGACAGCAGCGCGATGCCCGCGACCCACAGCAGCGCGACCGTGCGCAGGTGCCTGCTCATGTGATCCCCCCACGCTCGCGGCTTCGCCGCGTCGCTGCCCCCCGGGGGACGCAACTCGACGCTTGGGACGGCCCGGCGCGTCTCATGTGACCCCCCCACGCTCGCGGCTTCGCCGCGTCGCTGCCCCCCGGGGGACGCAATTCGACGCTTGGGACGGCCCGGCGCGTCTCATGTGATCCCCCCACGCTCGCGGCTTCGCCGCGTCGCTGCCCCCCGGGGGGCGCAACTCGACGCTTGGGACGGCCCGGCGCGTCTCATGCTGCCGCGTCGCCGTCGGGAACGAACACGTAGCCTTCGTTGCGGACGGTGCGAATGAAGCGCGGGTGATCGGGGTCCGGCTCGATCTTCCGCCGCAGCCGCATGACGCGGAGGTCGACGCTGCGGTCGAACGGATCCCACTCGCGCTGATTGAGATTCAGGATGCGCTCGCGCGAAAGCGCCTGGTTCGGATGCTCGGCCAGCGCCTTCAGCAGGTCGAACTCGAGCGGCGACATCGGCACCTCGTGGCCCTTGTCGTCGACGAGCCTGTGCGCGAGCACGTCGAGCACGCAACGCCCCATGCGCACGCGCGCGTCGCCGATCTCGCCGCGACGCGCCGACGACGTGCGGCGCAGCACGCTGCGCACGCGCGCCAGCAGCTCGCGCGGGTCGAACGGCTTCGGGACGTAGTCGTCGGCGCCCATTTCCAACCCGACGATGCGGTCGACGACAGCCGTGGCGGAGGTCAGCATCACGATAGCGATGCCCGGATGGCGCTCGCGCAGATGGCGCGCCAGCGTAAGCCCGTCCTCGCCCGGCATGTGGATGTCGATCAGCGCGAGGTCCACGGGCTCCTTCGCGACGAGCTTCCGCGCGGCGGCTGCGCTCTCCGCGCCGACCGCCGCGTAGCCGTGGGCCGCCAGGTATTCCTCGAGTACCTCGCGCACGCCCGGCTCGTCGTCGACGATCAGGATCGTCCCCTTCCGACTCATCGCTATGCCAGCCCTCCCGGGCGCCGATTCGTGGGCACGAGCGCCCAGCGTCGCCTTCTCGGGCGCAACCCGTGATCCTACAACCCCGGCCGCGAGCCGTGGGGAGCCGGTCGACGTCGAGCGCTCGGTCGCCGGCGGTGGAAAGTCGATGAAATACATGCGCGCGCATCCTTTCGTTCGTCGTGCTGCGCCGGCCCCGCGGTGCGGGACGGCAGCGCGACTCGAATGGTAAGTCGCTGCCGCAACAATCCGGGTGCCCGAAAGAGCGAATGAAACAAACGAAACAAACGGTGCCTGCCCGAAGAGCTTTCTCGAATGCGAGAGCGTGGGCGCGTACAACTGAAACATGACTCTCCCGCTGCTGAAATCGCGCTGAAACGCCTGCTCCCTAGACTGGCCACACGTCCGGAATCGGACTGTTCCTTTGGAGCCCACGATGAACGCAACGATCGAGACGCACTGGAGCCGCATTCTGTACTGCGACATCTTCGCAGCCGGTGCGGGGATGCCGCATCCGTCCGAGATCGCGGGAGGCGGCGACTCGAGCCGCCCCGAGGGCGAACAGGCCCCGCAGCGCGTCAGCGCGAAGGGTAGGCCAATGAGCCACGTGCGGGAGGAGCGCTGACATGAGCGCCACGCTGCCACTGAGGATCGGATTCACGGCAGGAAAACCACGGCGTGCGCCCGGCAAGGCGCCCGCGCGCAGCGACACGCCGGCGCTCGCCGCGCGGGCGAGCTCGGCCGTACGCGCGCATGTCGACGCGGCACACGAGATCGCCGCTTGGGTGCGCCATGCCGAGGCTGCCAATGGCTTCGGCGGTGACGCTACGCTCGGCAGTCCGCTCTCCTATCGGCTGCTGCTGCGTGCACGCGCCAACCGGTCCGCGCACCTCGGTGCGCTGATCGCCGCGGCGCTCGCGAAGGTCGCCGCCGCCGTGCGGGACGCACACGACGCGTCCCGGCGTCGCCGCGAGGCACGCGTGATGCGCAGGGGTTTGCACGAGCTCGACGAGCGGACGCTGCGCGACATCGGCTTCACCCGCAGCGAGATCGAATCCGTGATCGCGGAAGCGACCGGCGACGCCGAATGGACCCGGTTACGCACGCGGTGGCTGCACGGACAGCCGTAAGAGACGAGGCCGGCAAAACGCGTAGCGCAGGCCGCGCGCAGATTTCCACTCACATCGAACAGGAGTTACAGCATGGCGACGAAGCTGGCAGAACGGCAAGCGAACGAGCGCGATTCGACGAGCAGCACATGGACGGGGAGTTGCTTCTGCGGCGCGGTCCGCTTCACCGTCAGCGGTGAGCCGGCCGCAATGGGGTATTGCCATTGCGAATCGTGCCGCAGCTGGGCGGCCGCTCCGGTGAACGCCTTCACGCTGTGGAAACCCGAGCAGGTGCGCGTCACACAGGGCGAAGCGGAGATCGGCCACTACGGCAAGACCGCGAAGAGCGATCGCAAGTGGTGTCGCAAATGCGGCGGCCATCTGTTCACCGCGCATCCGCACTGGAATCTCGTCGACGTCTACGCGGCGTCCATTCCCGAATTCCCGTACCGCGCCGCCGTCCACGTCAACTACCAGGAGTCGCGGCTGCGGATGCGCGACGGACTGCCGAAGATGAAGGATCTGCCGAAGGAAATGGGCGGCTCGGGCACCACGGTCGACGAGTAACGCGAAGCGCGTGCGCCTCGTCGGACGGTTCGCGTCAGGGCCTGTTCACACCATGTTCACGGATGCGAAGGGGCCCTAGACGAAAGCCCGCTTGCCGCGGCGATAGCGCGCTTGGGCCTTCGGGTCGGTGAGCGCCTTGCGCAGCGCGTAATGCAGCTCGCGAAGCTCGATGTCGTAACCCGCGTCCTCGATCCCCTTAGCGTAGCCCAGCGTCACGGCATTGCCGGCGAGGCGCAGGTCCTCGTCCTCGAGCTCGCCGGTGAGCGGCGCGGAGGTGTCGCCGAACGCGTCGCGGCAGGTCTTGACCGACACCGAGTAGTACTTGCGGCAAGCCGCAGGCCGCGCCTCGTACGCGGAGCAGGCCCCGTCCTCGAGCAGCGCACACGGGATGCCCGCGCGCACGTGCTGCTCGGGCGTGAGAGGCGCGATGCGCTCGAGATTCCCGGCAATGCGCGCCAGCGCGCGCTCGCGCCGCGCCGGGTCGAACTTCTCCTGCACGTGCCGCGCGAGCACGAACGCCTCGTGCGGACGAATCTCGACGCGCAGATGGCAGCAGTAGCTGCATCCGCGCGTGCAGGCGACCTCGATCGCCTTGCCGGCGATCACGCCGGCCTGCAACTCACCGAGCCGGCCATACATGCGCACGGTGCTCGCCCGCGCGGATGCCGCGTCGGCCGGCCTGGCGGCGCGGGCGTCCTTCCGCTCGCGGTCGAAGGCCGCCTGCAGTTGGGGAAACAGGGGCGTCATCCTCTGATTTTCCCATGGCCCTCCCGCAGGCCGGGCCCCGCCGATCGTCACGAGGCGCGCCGCCCCGGGAGCACCACCCGGCTGAGCTCGGCAGACTGCGGCGCCATGGCTGCGTTTCATCCCTCCGCACGCGCATCGTGTCCAATCGCGCTGGAGGCTAACGGCCGCCTGCCGTAATCTCGCGTCCGGCACCCATCGCGAAGCCACGTCCATCCATGACCGCTACCCCTCCGCGTACCTCAGCCACCCCGCAGTCGGTCGGGAGCGCCGAAACCGCGGCCGCGCCCCCGTCGCCAAGCGGCCAGGCGCTGCGGGAAATCCGCAAGGGTGTCGTCGCGATGTGGTGGGGCTTCTTCGACTGGATCGCCGTCGTGTCGTGGAAGAAGCTGCTGCTCGTGTGGCTGCTGGCGCTGATCCTGGGCGGCATTCTCCAGCATCCGGTGCCGGTGATTCTGCTTGCGCTCGCGTCTTTCATCGTCAAGACGGTGGCCGGCGGCAAGCGACGCGCGGAAATCGCCGCCAACGAAGCGGTGAAGCGCGCCGAGCGCGAGCAGCTCGAGCGCACGGTGGTCGAGGCGCGGATGCAGGCGCTGCAGGCGCAGATCGAGCCGCATTTCCTGTTCAACACGCTCGCGAGCATCGACCAGCTCATCTGCACCGACCCGCCGCGTGCGTCGAAAATGCAACGCACGCTGATCCGCTATCTGCGCTCGGCGATGCCGCAGATTCGCGAAGGCGCGCGACCCACGCTGGGCCAGCAGGTCGACCTGTGCAGCGCGTACCTCGAGATCATGGCGGTGCGCATGGAAGCGCGGATGGAGCCGGTCGTGCGCATTCCGGAAGGATTGAAGTCCGCCGTCTTTCCGTCGATGATGCTGCAAACGCTTGTCGAGAACGCAATCAAGCATGGACTGGAGCCGAAGGCCGAAGGCGGCCGCCTCGAGATCGTCGCCGAAGTCGGCGACGGCGACTTGTTCGTGCATGTGATCGACACCGGGATCGGCTTCACGCCGAAAGGCGAAGGCGGCGTTGGGCTCACGAACGTGCGCGAGCGCCTGCGGGCGTTGTACCGTGACGACGCGGAGCTGATCATCGCGGTTCCCCCGGGGGGCGGTACCCGCGCGACGATTCGCGTGCCCTACGAGGTGGCCGGCACGTGATCGTGCGCCGCTCGCCCGCACCCACGGCCGTCGTCGCCGACGACGAGCGCCTGATGCGCGACCAGCTCGTCGCGCAGTTGAAGGAAGCGTGGCCGGAGCTCGTGATCGCCGGCGAGGCGGCGAACGGCCGCGAGGCGGTTGCGCTGGTGCAGGGCCAGGAACCCGACATCGTGTTCCTCGACATCCGGATGCCCGAGATGGACGGCATCGAGGCGGCGCGCGCGCTCGCCGGGCGTGTGCACGTCGTGTTCGTCACCGCGTACGACCAATACGCGATCAGCGCGTTCGACCAGGGTGCCGTCGATTACCTGCTGAAGCCGGCCGACCCCGAGCGCGTCGCGCTCACGTGCGAGCGCTTGCGCGCGCGCATCGCCAAGGCTCCCGAGCCGATGGACCACTTGCTCGCGCAGCTTTCCGAGCGGCTCGGGCCTGCGGCTTCGGCGCGCGAATATTTGCGCTGGGTGCAGGCGAGCGTCGGCTCGAACCTCCGGATGATTCCCACCAGCGACGTGCTGTTCTTCCACGCCGAGGACAAATACACGCGCGTGCAGACGCCGCGGTTCGAGGCGCTGATCCGCAAGCCGATCAAGGAGCTGATCGATGAGCTCGATCCGGAGGAGTTCTGGCAGATCCACCGCGCGACCGTCGTCCGCGTCGATGCGATCGAGCAGATCAGCCGCAACCTGCGCGGCAATCAGGTCCTGCATCTGCGCGGCACCGACGAGAAGCTGGAAGTGAGCCGCAGCTTCAACCACCTGTTCAGGCAGATGTAGCGAACCGTGCCGCTTTCCAGGCGGGCGCCCACTCGCCGGAGGTCATGTGAGCTCGTCGACGATCGCGGTATTGATCCTCGCAACCACGTTCATCGGCGCGTTATCGGGGCTCGCGCTTCGCAACCGGCTTCCCAGCCATCATCTGGGCGACGACTCGCGCGACGTGATCAAGCTCGTGCTGGGCCTGATCGCGACGGTGGCGGGGCTCGTCCTCGGCCTGCTCATATCGTCTGCACACCGCTCATACGACGCGCAGGAAGCCGAGGTCCGGCAGATCGCCGTCAACCTGTTCCAGCTCGACCGCACGCTCGAGCAACTCGGGCCGGAGACGGCGGTCTCGCGCCGGCTGTTGCGTCAGATCGTCACGTCGGAGGTCGAGTCGACTGCGACGCCGAGCGGCAAAGGCGTGGCGACCAACAAGCCATTGCAGGCTCAGCGGCAGGCTGCCGAGCTGTTCGACAGCGTGGCGAGCCTGGCGCCGAAAACCGACACGCAGCGATTCATGCAGGCCCAGGCGCTGCGCTTGCTGGGCAATATGGGCGATATGCGGCTTCTGCTGAGCGAGCAGGCGCGAGGCTCGCTGTCCTGGCCGTTCCTGATCGTACTCAGCTTCTGGCTGACGACGCTGTTCGTTGGCTTCGGCTTGTTCGCGCGCAGGAATGCAACCGTCGTCACGGCGCTCTTCATGGGAGCCGTCTGTGTCGCGGGCGCGGTCTTCCTGATCCTCGAGCTGAACCGGCCCTACGGCGGCGTCATCGAGATCTCGATCGAGCCGATCCGCAACGCGTTGAGCCAGATGGGACCCGGCATCGACATGCGGGAAGCGAAGGACGCGGCCGGCGCGGCCCCGTCCCGGCGCTAGCCCGCAGCAAGCGTCGAGCAGCCCCGGCACCGGGATCACCGGAGACTCCCGGATCGGGTACATCGACGCGTCCAAAAGGGGAGAGCGGCGAAACCGCGCCGCACGCGCATGTCCGCGGTTTCGCTACGCAAAGTCGTCAAGGCCTACGGCAGCACCGAGGTCTCGTCAACAATTGGCTCGCCGCCCTGGGGATCGAGCCGGTGGCGTGGCTCTCGAGCCCGGCGCCTGCCTTCTGGGCGATCTGCATCGCCATCGCGTGGAAGTCGTCGTCGTTCATGGCGCTGGTGCTGCTGGCAGGCTGCAGACGATTCCAAAATCGCTCTACGAAGCCGCCGAGGTCGACGGCGCGTCGACATGGCAGCAGTTCATCGAGATCACGCTGCCGATGCTGCGGCCGGCCATCTTCGTCGCGCTGATCTTTCGCACGATCGCTGCGATCCAGACGTTCGACCTCCCGTACGCGATGACGGGCGGCGGACCGATCGATTCGACCGAGTCGCTCGCGATGTACATCCACAAGGCGACGCTCGACTTCCTCGATTTCGGATACGGGTCGGCGCTCGCCGCGCTCATGTTCGTGCTGTCGATGGCCGCGACGTCGGGCTATCTGCGGTACACGC